>Ga0222712_10002089_pt1 | contig 23458 bp, 20 predicted proteins | sample C33_657DmetaG_FD_165043 | JGI IMG/M metagenome (GOLD analysis project Ga0222712, IMG submission 165043) | Estuarine water microbial communities from San Francisco Bay, California, United States - C33_657D | ecosystem: Environmental > Aquatic > Marine > Unclassified | place: USA: California... | reverse complement strand
AGAAGAACTCGGATAATTGGTTTTTTAAAAAGAGACACTTATCCTCAAATTTAATTTCGGTCATAGGATTAGTTGGATGGGAATTTGCACAAATGTCAGGTAAGTTAAGATTTGACTGGAATGATATTTTATGGACTTTCATTGGCGCCCTATTATTTCAGGTCATTTGGATTTTATCCCCTCAAAAATACAAGGAACTCTAACCCTTTAATTTCCTGATAGTTACATACTCAATCATCACATTATAGTTGCATCTTTCGATGAAAAGGAGAGCGGTAATCAAAAAGAGGTCATAATCGACCTCTTTTTTTATTTAAAAACCACGTCCACATTCGTCAAACGGATATTATTTGTGGTTGCAACTTTTTGATTTTCAAAAGGAGGATTTTCATAAAAGTTGCAACCCGAAATCACTGGGTTGAGGAGAAATGTGGTCTATCGAATCATAGGGAAGATTTAATGTTGGTTTTTGTGGTTCGAGGTCAGTAGAGGTATTTTTTTATTTCATTAAATCTTGTTAAACCTTTTATAATTTGGAAAGTCTAAGTAGTTTAAAGCATAATTTTGGTAATTAATGAAGTCCAATATGAAATTAGTTTTTAATCTTTTGACGATTTCTATTTTCCTATTTTCTTGTAAAAAAGAGGGAGGTCCGACATTGTCTGTTGATAAACCCAATGAGCAAAAAACAATTAATATAACTTTCGATGGGGTTGCTAGAAACTTTATTGTATATCTCCCATCAGGGTACAATAACTCCGGAAAAATGCCATTAATATTTGCTATACACGGCGGTAGCGGAACACCCGAGGGAATGATAAACATTGCTAATTTCAAAACAATTGCCGACAGAGACAAAGTGGTTTTGGTTTACCCAGAAGGGGTTCAGAAAAATTGGAATGATGGAAGACCTACAGCACCTAATCAATTAGGGATAAATGATGTAGGTTTTTTCAATCAAATGTGTGATTATATGATTAATAATTACTCGGTAGATGCGAAAAAAATTTATGCAACGGGGATTTCTAATGGGGGCTTTATGTCTACTCGCTTAGGCTGTGAATTAAGTAATCGAATTGCAGCCATCGCGGTGAATGCTGCAACAATCGAGGCTACGACTATTGCTCCCAACTGTAAGCCCAACCGACCAGTTCCGGCCCTATATATCCACGGGACAACAGACCCACTGGTTCCTTTTTTAGGGGGCCAAATCACAGCCGGAGGTACTGCAGGTGGAACGATATTATCTCATTTTCAAGTTATAGAAAAATGGGTAGCCTTAAATGGATGTAATTCCACTCCAACGATTACAGATTTACCAGACATTGCAAACGATGGAACAACTATTAAACAAAGAGTTTATTCAGGAGGGACAAATGGTAGTGAAGTAGTGAGTTATGTAATTACTAATGGTGGTCACACTTGGCCACAAGGGTATCAATATTTGAATGAAGCCATTATTGGTAAAACAAGCCAAGATATGAATGCCTGTGAAGTTATTTGGACTTTTTTCAAGAGATTTAGTAGGTAATTTTATATTTTCCTTTCTGCAATTTTCCCCAATTTTAACCCTTTAATTTCTTGACAGATGCAAGTTCAAGCAACGAAAACGGCTGCAACATTCCACCTAGTAAGGGAGCAAGAGTGCACAAGGCGACAGAAATGTCGCCTTTTTTGTTGCCCGTCAATGAGTTATGCTAGTTGCATCTTTTTAAAGTCTTTAATTATCTTTATCATACGTTTTGAAACAAAGAAATCCATCACCTATATGAATGACTTCTATAAACAACCAAAATTTTTGGTATGGATTGAATCCATTTTATTTCTATTGATAGGAATTTTATTAGCCATAGAAATTATAGTAAATGGAAGTACACAACCACTCTATTATCTAGCTTTTATTTTATACATCCCAATTAGCCAATTTCTATTTACTCCAATTTATAAATTGACAGGTGGATATACCTATTATTCGCCTATGCTACTAGGTTATATGGCCAATGACAAGCAAATAGATTTACATAGTGGTACCAGCTTTGACCATTTATTTGTTTTGAGAAAATATAAGTCAGGTACAAATTTGAGAAATAGGATAATGATGTATCATTTAGAAGGGCTATTAAAATTGATTCAGTTAATTGAGGAAAAACACATTCCAGCATCTGTAAATATCATTGGAACGTCTTATTTTTTTAGTGAAAGAACATTAAGTAATTTGGGTTTTCAAATAGAAAAAGCCACCTTATTTTATAGAGTCAATCTCTTCATCAATTTTATTGATCTATTCTGGATGTATTCTCTATCAAAAGGTAAACTTGCAATCCCTTCTGTATGGGATCCCAAAAAAGCAAGTATCAAGGGTGACAACCTTTTACTCCAGAAAACAAAGTTTGAAGGACTTTATCAAAAACTAAAAGTTAAACAAGCTACTATATAGAGTAAACTTAATGGTATAATCTCCTAATAATTATATACTCAATCATCGGATTATAGTTGCATCTTTCGTCTGTAAGGGGAGCCACACTGGACAAGCCATCAGAAATGATGGCTTTTTTGTTTTCTATTAGAGAGTTATGTTGGTTGCATCTATTTATTATTTTTGCATATGAATATTACAAAGGTTGAGCTTACAAGGGTATCAAGTCCAAGTGAAATAATTGGCATCAGGGATTTACAAGCATTGAATTTAAAGCGATATATAACTTCGGATGAGGCCATTGACCAGGGTTTTGTTACTGCTGCCTATACGATAGAATATTTGCAGGAGATGAATGCTGCTTCCCCTGCCATAATTGCAAAGGATGGCGATAAAGTCGTTGGCTATGCATTGGTTGCAACAAAAGATATTAGAAATGGGCACGACCTTCTTAATGGTCTTTTTGACGCCATTGATAAATGCGAATACAATGGTAAATTATTAAGGGATATTAGCTATGTAGTAGTTGGGCAATTATGTGTAGCTAAAGAATACCGCGGCCAAGACTTGGCGCAAAAGATTTACGGACATTTTAGGGATTGTCTTTCAAAAGAATTTACTTATCTCGTTACCGATGTAGCGCAGGCAAATACTCGTTCCCTCAAAGCGCACAGGAAAAGAGGATTTCAAGTCATCAACGAATTAATGTATGATGGTTTTGGGTGGGATATTGTATTGTGGGATTGGAATTCATCCGATAAAAAATCTTATTAAGATTATTTTAATTTCCTAATAGTAATATACTCAATCATCGCATTATAGTTGCATCTTTCGTCGAAAAGGGGAGCAATAATGATAAAAAGGTTATACTTTTATAGTGTAACCTTTTTATGTTTTATGGATAAACTTGTTCAATTCCTTAAAAAGTACCGAAATGAAGTTATCGTGGGCGTACTTGTGTTTCTATTCTTGATTTTCAGGGATGTAATTAAGACCTTCTTTTAAAATAGCAGGAACTTCAGCCCTTTAATTTCTTAATAGTAACAAACTCAATCATCGCATTATAATTGCATCTTTCGTCGAAAAGGGGAGCAAAACTGGACAAGCCATCAGAAATGATGGCTTTTTCTTTGTCCGTCAGTGAGTTAGGGTTTTGCATCTTTTCTTATATTTACCATATGAAAAACATTCTATTTGTAACTGCGTTTTTACTCCTATGCTTCTATGTAAATGCTCAATCAGTCCAAGTCAAAGATTTATCAAATTCAGTTGGTAGTTGGGAGGGTAAATTAACCTACTTGGATTATGCTTCAGGCAAACCATACACAATGTCAGCCAATATCAAAATTAGTTTAACAACAGATTTCAGGGGCTATATTTTAGGGTATGAATATCCTAAAGAACCACATGCCAACTCAAAGGATACCACATTCATCAATGCAAACTATTTTGGTAAAGACAAAATTGTCGAATTCAAGAAAGAATCAAGTGGCGATTATAAAATGATTACTGAAATAGATGGAAATGATGGGAACGACAATAAGAAAGCTACTCTAAGACACACCTATCTATTAAAGTCTAATACCTATTCAATCATAAAGGATGTGAAATTTGAGGGTACAGATAAGTGGATAAAAAGAAATGAATATATACTAAACAGAGGGGAGCACTAAAAAAAAGCCTTGCATTTTTCAGGGCTTTTTCTTTGTCTATCTTGAGTTAGGGTTTTGTATCTTTTTTCAGGTTTTTTGTATTTTTGAAATGCAATTAAATTATATGGCAATCAAAAAGAGTTGGCTTGATAAATTGAATGAACATAAAGAGCCAAAAATTAAACGAATTGATATTGACTTTGCTGATATTCCAGCTGGAAGTATGATGTTTATTGCTACGCCAAAACTCATAGATGAGTATATTCAAGAAATTGGATTTGGGAGGCGCATAGATTCAAAAACATTACGGAAAGACCTTGCTATAGAGCATAATGCTGATTACACTTGTCCTGTAACTACAGGAATATTTTTGCGAATTGTGGCAGAAGCAAACTATGAAAAGTTGCAACAAGGAAAACGCTTAGAGGAAATCACACCTTTTTGGAGAGTGATTGAACCGAATAGTGCATTAGCCAAGAAACTCACATTTGAACAAGATTTTTTATTTCAGCAAATTGAAAAAGAGCGAGAATGCAACAGAATATCGTAATTCAAGCGAGAGACGGGTATAAACTTTCGGCAACTATCCGAAGACCATTAACTGAAATCAAGGGAGTTATTCAAATCAATTGTGGCACCGGAATTCCTCAAAATTTATATAGTAATTTAGCAATCTACTTGACGGAGTGTGGTTATTTTACCCTTACCTATGACTATCGTGGCATAGGGAATTCTACACCAGAGAGTTTAAAGGGATTTCAAGCAAATCTGGAAGATTGGGGTATTTTAGATATGACAAGCATATTTGATTGGATTAACCATGAATACCCCTCTGAACGAAAAATTATTATTGGCCATAGTATGGGTGGGCAGCTTGTGGGGCTAATGGATAATTATGATAAAGTAGATAGGCTTATTCTTATTGCCTCTTCCACTGGATATTGGAAAGATATGAGCAGCCCATTTAAATGGCTAATGCCACCATTGTGGTTCTTAATGATTCCGATTATCGTGGCAATGTATGGCTATGCAAACGCAAAAAAAATAGGGCAAGGAGAAAATTTACCTAAGGGTGTTGCTCTACAATGGCGTATGTGGTGCATTAATCCGAACTACTTTGATGACCATTTCAAAAAATCAAGCACAAAATTATTTTTTGACAAGTTCTTAATTCCTATAAAGTCTATTCAAATTGATGATGACCCCATTGCAAATGAAATCACAGCAAATAAATTACTAGGCTATTTTAAAAATGCCAAAATCGAAGTAGAAACAATTAGCCCCCCAAAAATGGGCATTAGAAAAATGGGTCACACGGGCTTCTTTTCCAGAAAATTCAAGGACACACTTTGGAAAAAATTAATAGAAGATATTGAAGATAGAAATCTGAATTAGGTGTTCAAATGACCTAGTTTTGACTTCAATGATTCGAAATGATGCGACGTGTGGAAGGAAGTGAAGCTTGCCAGTTCTCCTAAGGATATTTTACCCAAGATGGGGTGAGGTAATCGATAGCTATCTAATTCAGATGTTGTATGACTATTCAATTTATCAATAAATGATTTATTCAATGACGCATACTTTTGAATCAAATTCTCTTTTTCATTAAATGAAACTGGTTTTGGGATATAGATTGTAGGAGCTTTTGCCCCGCCTTCTAATGCGTTCTTATATAGCTGTTGGAGATTTTCAAAAGAGCGGCTATCATTTTTATTGATACCAAAAAGTAAACGTAAAACTGGTTTTGGTAATGTAAAGCCGATATTGACTATTTGCAGGACTTTAATTAAGTGAACTAAATCTTGGCCTGCAGACCATTTATCATGTATATTAACTTCAAATTCATCTTGATTTAAACCTTTCACCAATTCAATAAATTGAACTGCATTTTCATCAAGCGATTTTGTTAACGTTGTTTTATCCATATTTACCTTCTTTTTTTACGAATGGAGATGTTTATTTAGCTCTAACGAAATTAATAAATAACTTTAGTTTTAGGAATAAAAGCTATCGCTCATAAATTTAAAAGAACTCTAACCTCTTAATTTCTAGATTTTGGCAAGTTCAGCCAATGAAAATGGCTGCAACATTCCACCCTTTAAGGGAGCAACTTGAAAAAAGAGGTCATTTCGACCTCTTTTTTTGTTTAAAAACCATCGCAACTTTCTGTAATGGGAAATTTTTGTGGCTGCATCTATTTTACCTGATTTGATTTCTCATTCATCACATCAGTAGAATTAAAGACATCGATAAGCAAATTAATATTTGGTAAAAATTGGAAGTTTAAAATAAAGGATTATATTGGCGCACAATTATTTCTTAAATCATAAATAATTATGTCAAACAATAGAGGTGTTGCCTACATTAAACCTGGGGTAGTTCAGGTGCAAAATATTGACTTTCCCAAATTGGAACTTGGAAAAAGAAAGTGCAATCATGGTGTAATTTTAAAAGTAATCTCTACCAATATTTGTGGAAGTGACCAACACATGGTACGTGGCAGAACTACGGCACCTGAAGGCCTGGTACTTGGCCATGAAATTACCGGACAGGTAATAGAGGCCGGCAGCGATGTAGAATATATTCACGTAGGGGACATTGTTTCTGTGCCCTTTAACATTGCCTGTGGGCGATGTCGCAATTGCAAGGAAGGTAAAACTGGGATTTGTCTGAACGTAAATCCTGCAAGGCCTGGAGCTGCCTATGGATATGTGGACATGGGAGGATGGGTTGGCGGACAGGCTGATTATGTAATGGTTCCTTATGCAGATTTCAACCTTTTGAAGTTTCCGGATAAGGACCAGGCAATGGCCAAAATAAGGGATTTGACTTTATTGTCTGATATTTTTCCAACTGGTTACCATGGAGCGGTTACCGCAGGTGTGGGGCCGGGTTCGGTGGTTTATATAGCAGGAGCTGGGCCCGTTGGTTTGGCTAGCGCAGCTTCCTGTCATTTGCTGGGCGCAGCAGTAGTCATTGTTGGCGATATGATTCCTGAAAGGCTGGCCCAGGCTAAAAGCTTTGGGTGCGAAACCATCGATTTGAGATCCGATGCGAGCCTTGCTGACCAGATTGCACAAATTGTCGGGATTCCTGAAGTAGATGCAGCCGTGGATTGCGTAGGTTTTGAAGCCAGAGGGCATGGACATGATTGTGGGCATGAACACCCTGCAACGGTATTAAATGCAGCAATGGAAATCACCAAAGCCGGCGGATCAATTGGAATTCCCGGTTTGTATGTCACCGGTGATCCCGGTGCTGTGGATGAAGCCGCCAAATTAGGAAACCTGCGTATCAGAATCGGGCTGGGTTGGGCAAAGTCACATTCGTTTCATACGGGACAATGCCCAGTAATGAAATATCACCGCCAGTTGATGCAGGCTATTCTTTATGATAAAATTCAAATTGCAAAAGCTGTAAATGTAGAGGTAATATCTCTGACAGACGCTCCAAGAGGATACCATGATTTTGACAAAGGAGCAGCAAAGAAATATGTGCTTGATCCTCACGGAATGATTGTTTAATTTTTAACTGTTGGGTACCAGACATTTTTCGGATTTTAATATTTAAATCCTTTTCAGATACGTTAAGGATGCTTTTGAAAAACAACCTTATTGGAATAATTGCCTGCGGAGGCAATAGCGACCGAATGGGTACCGATAAAAGCCTGCTGGTTTATCATGATAAACCACAGCGTTATTATTTGTGTGATATCTTACGGGAATCATGTAATTCAGTTTATATAAGCTGTAATAAGGAACAAGTCAAGCAAATGTTTTCAGGCTATCAGTATATTATTGACGAACCTGCATTCAATAATGCCGGACCTCTTACAGCCTGCCTTTCAGCTTTTAAGCAATTCCCCGGTCGAGATATTCTGCTAATTGCCTGCGATTACCCTTATCTTACAGGGGATGAAATCAGAAGGTTTATTGATTTTTTTGCCGGTAAGAATAAGCCAGCAGCATTTTATAATCTTGTAGAGAAGGTTTTTGTTCCAGTTTTGGGATATTATCCTGCCGGATCAGAAGCGGCCATGCTTAATTGGAAAGAGGATTCAAGGTATTCATTAAAACAATTATTAAAAGATGCCGATGGCTTGAAATATGTTCCCAAGGATTTGAGAAGCTTGATAAGCTTTGATACACCCGCACAATTTAAATCATTCAATATCCTTAAGCATTAGATTTCAGTTTTAATTGTATCTACCTTTAAATATTACATGAGTATTGCCAAAATTGAACATATCGTTGTCAAAAAAGTGAATGAAAATAATGTTCATTCCGTTCTTGAAGCATTGGCTATTGAAGATCCATTGTTTTTTATACTGACCTGGAGCTCCCCAACTGGAAAGATGTCAAGGCAGATTTCGGTTACGATGAGGACTCCGGGAAACGACGACGAATTGGCTGTTGGATATTTATTCAACGAAGGGATTATCATTGATCCTGCTTCTTCCATTCAATCCATTGAGCATATGAGGACAGATAGCAATAAAATAGAAGTTGTTTTAAAAGAAAATATTTTACCAAATTTAGAGGGAGCTGATCGCAGATCTTTTGTTTCATCTTCCTGCGGGGTATGTGGAAAGACCGAGATAGATTACATAGAATCTCCATTTAATGCGGTTGGAAAACCTATGACTATCTCAAAAGATATATTATTTGGTTTGCAAGATACATTAAGGGAGAAGCAATCTGTTTTTGAAGAGACAGGCGGCATTCATGCGGCTGCTTTATTTACTTCCGATGGAAATCTTATTTTAGTAAGAGAGGATGTTGGCAGACATAATGCCCTGGATAAAGTCATTGGAAATGCTTTATTATCAGGTTTATGCCCGCTGGTGCAGACAATTTTGTTATTAAGTGGACGTGCGAGTTATGAGCTTATCCAAAAGGCATCTATGGCCGGGATAAGAATAATTGCTTCTGTAGGAGCACCATCCAGCCTGGCAGTTAGTTTAGCCCGCGAAATGAAGATTACACTTATTGGTTTTTTACGTGACGGACGATTTAATATTTATACTGAATTTGACAATTTTCTAGATTATGAAACTTCGAATAAATGACAACTCAGTGCGATTCAGGCTTAATAAGCTCGAAGTTGCTATTTTGGCTAAACAAGGATTTCTTGAAGCACAAACCAATTTTGGCTCTGCTGTATTTTTTTATGCAATAATGGCAGATACAGCCTCCGATACCATGCATGCAGATCTGGAATCTAATCGTATTGTTCTTTATGTGCCCGAAGGAGAAATAATCAATTGGCCCGATAATGATAAAGTGAGTATTCGTTTTTCACAAGGTTTAAAAAATGGAAAAAGTCTTAGTTTGCTGTTGGAAAAGGATTTTGTATGTCTTGATGATACAGATGAAGATCAATCCGATAATTATGAAAATCCAAAAGCAATTAGTAAATAATGGCTGAAGAAAATCTTAATATTCCGTCGGAAGAAAATCCTGAAGTATTTTTAGGATTGAGGCTTCGTAAACCATCAGATTCTGCTGCCGGTATCCCGGGCGTTACGCAGGCATTGAAGCATATTTTAAAAGAAGCGGGGCCTGCCAGAGGGTTTAAAGCATTACTCAACCTTAATCAGAAAACGGGGTTTGATTGTTCAAGCTGCGCCTGGCCTGATCCTGATGATGACCGAAATGGTGTTGCTGAATATTGCGAGAATGGCGCAAAAGCAATTGCAGATGAAGCAACTACAAAAAAAATTGGGGCTAAATTTTTCAGTGAAAATTCCATATTTCAACTTGCCAATCAAAGCGATTATGAAATTGGCAAACATGGCAGAATTGCGGAACCTCTTTTTTTACGGAAAGGATCTTCTCATTATGAATCTGTCAGCTGGGAATTTGCATTTGACCGGATTGCAAAGGAATTGAATTCACTCGCCTCCCCTGATGAGGCCATGTTTTACACTTCCGGAAGAACCAGTAATGAAGCTGCTTTTCTTTACCAGCTTTTTGTGCGGGAATTTGGAACAAATAATCTACCTGATTGCAGTAATATGTGCCATGAAAGCAGTGGCGTTGCATTATCTGAATCCTTAGGAATTGGAAAAGGGTCAGTAACATTGGAAGATTTTTACCAAGCCGAGGTGATTATGATATTGGGGCAAAACCCAGGCACCAATCATCCCAGAATGCTGACTGCACTGCAAAAGGCGAAGGCAAAAGGGGCAACTATTATTTCTGTTAATCCCATGCCGGAAACGGGGTTAATGGCATTCAGCAACCCTCAGCAAATTGGAGGATTGTTGGGACATGAAACCAAATTGACAGATATTTTCCTGCAGATCAAGTTAAATGGCGATATGGCTTTATTACAAGCCTTGGAGTTGATGATGATCCGTGACGATCATAGCAAGCCGGGTTTGGTACTTGACCGAGATTTTATTGCTTCTAGCACATCGGGATTTGATCAATTTGAAAAACATATTTTAAGTAATGATCTTGATCAATTAATAGCCTCCACCGGACTAAAATATAAAGATGTGGAAGAGGCCTATTTTGCCATTCGCGATAAAAAGAAGATTATAGTTTGTTGGGCCATGGGAATTACTCAACATAAACAAGCTGTTGATACAATCAAAGAAATTGCTAATTTCCTTTTGTTGAAGGGAAGTATTGGTAAGCCGGGGGCCGGAACTTGTCCTGTCAGGGGCCATAGTAATGTGCAGGGGGATCGTACCATGGGAATATATGAAAAACCTTCCGTTGGGTTTTTGGATTCAATCAGGGATAATTTTGGCTTTGAACCTCCTCGCAATCATGGTTTTGATGTAGTTGAAAGCATACATGCTATGCATTCAGGAAAGGGAAAGGTATTATTTGCTATGGGGGGTAATTTTTTGTCTGCTACTCCGGATACAGGTTTTACTGCCGAAGCACTACGCAATTGCTCACTTACTGTTCATGTATCTACAAAACTTAATAGAAGCCATTTGGTGCATGGCGAGGAAGCTTTTATTCTTCCTTGTTTGGCTCGTAGTGACAAGGATGTGCAACAAGATGAAATCCAGTTTATTACCTGCGAAAATTCAATGGGAGTAGTGCAGATGTCGAAGGGAATGCTAAAACCAATTTCTGATAAACTTCTTAGTGAGCCAGTCATTGTATGCCTTTTGGCAAAGGCTGTTTTAGGAAAACGCAGCAAAGTGAATTGGGATCAATATATGCTTCAGTATGATGCTATAAGGGCAGATATTGAGCGTACCATTCCTGGGTTTGAAGATTTTAATCATCGTGTCAGGAATCCCGGAGGATTTTATTTGCCTAATTGTAATCGGGAGGGAAAATTTGATACCGCTTCCGGAAAAGGAATATTTAATATCGCCGTTCCAAATGTACCTGCATTGGAAAAAGATGAATTAATGATGATGACAATCAGGAGTCATGATCAGTTCAATACTACCATTTATGGCAATGATGATCGTTACCGGGGTATATTTAATGAACGGCGAGTAATATTTATGAATGAAAATGACATGAAACGCCTTTATTTACGCATCGGAGATGTTGTTGATATTACTAATAATTTTGGTGACGTCTGTCGAATAGCCCGAAAATTTGTGGTAGTAGCTTATTCCATATCGGAAGGTTGCGCAGCTACTTATTTTCCTGAAACCAATGTATTGGTTCCAATAGATAGTGTGGCGGAAAAAAGTAATACTCCTACATCCAAGCTTGTAGTAATAAAAGTTATAAAGCACCAAGGGAAGGAGGCCGTATGATCAAATTAAATGTATTCTTTTTCAATCAAGCTTAGATATGGGTTAATTGAGTATCCGATGGTACTTCTTTAATGCCTGCCGCTAAATTGTAATTTCAGAAAATTATCCGACCCTAAAGAATTATCTCAAAAATCTAAAATGGGTAGTTATATGCCTAATGGGGTCAACTTTGCACCTGTGTTGAAAGTACTTAAAGATACTAACGCACAGGAATGAAAATCGAGGTTTTATGTCACAAATATACATTTGAGCATTTTACACAAGGATATTGGCTGCAACATTCCACCTATTAAGGGAGCAATAATGATAAAAAGGTTATACTTTTATAGTGTAACCTTTTTTATGTTTTATGGATAAACTAGTTCAATTCCTTAAAAAGTACCGAAATGAAGTTATCGTGGGCGTACTTGTGTTTCTATTCTTGATTTTCAGGGATGTAATTAAGACCTTCTTTTAAAATTGCAGGAACTTCAACCCTTTAATTTCCTAATGGTTATAAACTCAATCATCGCATTATAGTTGCATCTTTCGACGAAAAGGGGAGCACAAATCAAAAAGAGGTCATTTCGACCTCTTTTTTTGTTTAAAAACCACGTCCACATTCGTTAAACGGATATTATTTGTGGTTGCAACTTTTTCATTTCCAACATCACCTTTTTAGTAAAAGTTACAACCCTACATCATAAGGATTAGGAGAAAAAGAGCACATCATGCAAGTTTCCCTGAATAATAGGCAGTTAACATGTAAGGAAAAACCTTAATTTCTTGATAGCCCCAACCTCAAACAACGCATTATTTTGCATTTTTCGTTGAAAATGGGAGCAAACAAGCAAGCCGATCAGAAATGATCGGCTTGCTTGTTTGGATGAATTACAAATTAACAATCATTTAATATTTTTTTAACGCGTATTTAATTTCTTTGATCAGTTTTATGATTTTTAAAACAAATTAATTATTATTGCGTTTTAAATTTCACTAAACTCCTTAAACTAAACACCTTATGAGAAAAACATTACTCTTTGTTGTTGCGGTTTTTACAATGATCCTCAGTTTTGAGGTTTCAGCGCAGCAACGGGTAATTACCGGTACGGTAATTTCCGAGGACGACGGTCTAGGTTTGCCAGGTGCAACGGTTCTTGTAAAAGGGACGACAGTGGGTTCTACTACCGATAATCGTGGTAAGTATTCCATTAACGTTCCAGCGGGATCTAATGTATTGATGTTCTCTTTCGTAGGCCTTAAGGCCCAGGAAGTGTCGATCGGCAGCCAGTCTGTAGTAAATGTAACCCTTAAATCTGATGCAGCGCAACTAACCGAAGTGGTAGTAACGTCGATTGGTATTGAAAGGGAGAGAAAAGCACTGGGTTACGCTGTAACTAAAGTAAGCAGTGCACAGCTTGAAAATCGTCCAGAAGCTGATATTGCCCGCGTATTGCAGGGCAAAGTACCTGGGGTAAACATTACCTCCACTAACGGTATGACAGGATCTGGTACGAACATGATTATCCGTGGTTATAAATCAGCAACGGGTAATAACCAGCCGTTGTTCGTGGTGGATGGGGTTCCTTTTAACACCTCTACTAATGCTCAAAACGGATTTACCGCTGGTGGCGCAACGACATCATCTAGATTCTTAGATATTGATCCAAACAACATCGAGAATATGTCTGTATTGAAAGGTCTTTCTGCCACGGTACTTTATGGTGACCAAGGTAGAAATGGAGTAATCTTGATTACTACTAAATCTGGTGCATCTAAGAGAAAAGCGGCTAATGTAACCATTAACCAGTCTGTATTTACCAACGAGGCGGCTTCCTTGCCTACCTACGGTACAGAATACGGAAACGGTTTCCAACAAGCTCCAGGATTCTTCTTCTCTAACTTCGGTCCGAGTATGAATACTGGCTTGCAGATTAATCACCCGTATGCTACTTCTTCTGTTGCCTCCGTACGTGAAGCATTCCCTCAGTTTTGGGTGGACGGCAAAGTAGGTGGTACGCCAGTGAAGTACGATTACAAAGCTTACAAGGACCCTTCTCAAATCTTCTTTAGAAAAGGTTTGATCGCCAATACCTCTGTTCAAGTAGCAGGTGGAGGAGAGAAGACAGGCTTCAATGCGAGCTTTGGCTACACAGATGAAGAAGGTTTTACGCCAGGCAACGAATTGAAGAAGTTTAACTTTGGATTAGGAGTGAACTCTCAGATCAGCGACAAGCTTTCCTTGAAATCTTCCTTTACTTTCGCGATTACTGATCTAGATTCACCTCCTGCTAACGCATCATATGGTTCAGGTTCTGATATTCCTTCTGTTTTTGGACACGTATTGTTTACCCCACGTTCTGTGGATTTGGAAAACCTTCCGTACGAAAACCCGGTGGATAAAAGCTCTGTATACTTTAGAGGCGGTAACGATATCACTAACCCGAACTGGTTAGTTAGGTATTACAAGAACACTTCTGATGTGAAGCGTTTCTTTAACTCTACTTCTTTGAACTATGATTTTAACGATGACTTCTCTGTGACGTATCGTTTGGGTCTAGATACCTACTCTGAATTACAAGAGATTTTGTATAACAAAGGGGGAGCTACGGCTAACTTAGCAACTAAAAACGGATATTACAGAACGATTAATATCAACAACACTATCTGGAATCAAGACTTGATCGTGAACTGGAAGAAGGAGTTTTCGGATAAATTCAGCATGAGTGCCCTACTTGGTGGAAACACTCGATTTGACTCTTACATGCAAACAGGTGTTGCTTCTCAAGGCCAATTAGCTTTTGGGTTGTTTAGGCACTCTAACTTTTCTACATCGTCCAGCAACGACGCTTATTCTGGTGGTAGCATGAATAACGGAGTAGACGAGAGAAGATACGGCGTGTACTCTAACATTACGTTTGACTATTCAGATTACTTATTCTTGAATTTGTCTGCTCGTAATGACTGGACTTCTACTGTAGAAGCTGAAAACAGAAGTATTTTGTATCCAGGAGGATCTGTTTCTTTCATCCCAACTACTGCATTTGATTGGAAATCTTCTAATTTGAATGACTTGAAGTTGAGATTTGGTTATGGTACGTCGGCAGGTTATCCTAGCCCATATACGACACGTAATGTACTATCGCAGGCTGCTAGAGCATTCGATATAAATGGAGCGGTAACTACTACGCACTCTGTATCTAATACGTTGGGTAATCCTAACTTGAAGCCTGAGCTTCATGGTGAGGCGGAATTCGGTGTGGAAGGTGTCATGTTCAACAACAAGTTACGCTTTGACGTTTCTCTTTATGAGAAAAACACGAGAGATTTGATCACTTCGGCGCCAATTGATCCTGCTACAGGATTTACCTCAACTACGATTAACATCGGAAGGATTAGAACTCGTGGTGCTGAATTTCAAGCAACTGTGACTCCAGTTTCTACCATATCTGGTTTTGAGTGGAACTCTACCCTTAACTGGTCTACTTATAGTTCAATTGTAATGGAATTAGGTAGCGGATTGGAAGAAGTAGTAGTCGCTGGTTTTACCGATTTAGGTAACTTCGCGGTTCCTGGTCAGCCTTTCAACATTATCAAGGGGACTGGTTTTGATAGAGATCCTGCTACAGGAAAGCCCATCATCCTTTCTTCTGGTCTACATAAGCCAACCAACGAGCCTGTGGTATTGGGTGATCCAAACCCAGCTTGGACGGGTTCATTCATCAACAGCTTTTCTTACAAAGGATTTACCTTAAGTGCAATGATGGAATACCGTCACAAAGGGGTGATCATGTCAAATACGGTAACTGCTACTTTGGCCCGTGGTGTAACCAAGGATCCAGTAGTTGATCGTGAATTGACCTTCATCTTGCCAGGTGTAAGACAGGATGGTAACAATCCAGACGGAAAGCCTCGCTACATTCCTAACGATCGTCAAATTTCTGCGGCTGATTACTTCTTCGGTGGTTACCAGGGAGCAACAGATGAGCCGAACGTATTTGATGGATCTATGATTCGTTTGAGAGAAGTTTCTTTAGCCTACTCTTTGCCAAACTCGTTAATGGCTAAGACTCCATTCAAGAAGGCATCCTTCACACTGAGTGGCACTAACTTGTGGTTCCAAGCCCTTAACTTCCCACCAAACATGAACTTCGATACTGACGTATTGGGTACTGGTGTGGGGAATGGACTTGGATTTGATTTCGTAACTGGACCTAGCTCTCGTAGATTGGGTGGAACGTTAACTCTTACATTCTAACCCCAAACTTAAACAACAATGAAAAGATTTATATATGCACTGACGTTGGCTGCTGGAATGGTTTTCGCTACGTCATGTACGGAGAAACTGGACGAATTATTAGAAAACCCGAATGCAGTTAACGCAACTACTGCATCCCCTGATTTTCTTTTGAACAGTATCCAGCTTAACTACCAAAGTTTATGGTATGGTGTGTCAGATCGTGGGGCGCGTTTAACGCGTCAAATCAACCAAGGATCTGCCTTGTACGAATCAGCCTATACTTCTGGTTCTACGAATGGTACTTGGTCTACGGCCTATGCGAATGTTCTGGCAGATATTGAATTTTTGATGCCTTTGGCTCAAAAGTCAAATCTTCAGCGTCACATGGGGATTGCTAAGACAATCAAGGCGATGGTCTTAATGGACCTAGTAGATACTTATGGTAACGTTCCTTACTCTGCGGCATTGAGCGCAGCAAATTTCAGCCCTAAGACGGATGAAGGAGCGACCATCTATGCTGCAGCATTGAAATTGCTAGATGAGGCTTCGGCTCACTTTACGGCAACTTCTTCTGGTGGCACACCTAACGATTACTTCTACGGTAGAAATTATACCCGATGGAATAAGTTAGTCAACACACTTAAGTTGAGGTATCACCTGAACACTCGTTTAGTGAATGCAGATGCGTCTAAGAGCGCGATCAACGCACTGATTTCAGCAAATGCCCTTATCGGAATTGGCGATGATTTCGTCTTCCGTTTTGGTACTACTGCAGCGGATCCGGATTCTAGACATCCTAAATTTGCCGGTCAGTATACTGCCGGTGGTGGTGACTACCAGTCTACGGACTTCATGCACCATTTAACGGTGGAAAAAGGTTTTGATGATCCTCGCGTGCGTTACTACTTGTACCGTCAAGTTTTGACGAATACGACTAACGTAGACGAGCAGGAGTGTATCTCTCAGATCGCACCTCCTCACTACTTGGTAGGCAACTATCCTTATTGTAATCCCGCGGGTAACAAAGGATACTGGGGTCGTGATCACTTGGATCCAGACGGTATTCCACCCGATGGTTTGAAACGTACCGCTTATGGAGTATTCCCAGCGGGAGGTCGTTTTGACAACAATTCCGGTTTACCTGTAGCAAATCCTGCTTTAGGCAATAAAGGTGCTGGTATTCACCCTATCATGTTAGCTGCTTATGTTGACTTTATGTTAGCTGAAGCTGCTGTCACTTTAGGAACTACGGGCACTCCTAAGACTTTGTTACTTTCTGGCATCAAGAAGCATATGGATTATGTTCGTGCATTTGCAATAGCAGGTGCTGAAGGAGCTACCATTTCAGCTTTCGAACCAGCGGCTACTTTTAATGCGAAGGTGACAAGTTATCTAAACTATGTTGGAACTCGGTTTGACGCTGCAGCTACTAACGATACCAAGATGAATGTGGTAGGTAGAGAGTACTGGTTGTCTTTGTATGGTAATGGTACGGAAGCTTACAACCTGTACAGAAGAACTGGAAAGCCAAATCGTATGCAGCCAGGATTGGAATCTATAACAGGATCTTTTGTGAGATCATTCTTGTATCCTAACAACTACATGGTTACCAATACCACAGCAGTTCAGAAAAAGGATCTAGCGACTCAAGTGTTTTGGGATAAGAATCCTGCTTCACCGTGGATTTATTAACCTTAAAAATTAGAAAATATGAAAATGCTAAGATATAGTTTCTGCTTATTCGCAACTGCGCTCATCTTTCTAAGCTCTTGTAGAGATTTTGTGGAGCCTAACGTTCCTTACAAAGATTTCGACACAGGAGTTTACTTGAGAACCATTGCTAGAACAAGCACTTCCTTTAACTTCTTCGATTTAGCGAGCTCTAAGTTTGCGCTAACCATTGAAGCGGTAGATAAAGAAGACGGAAAAACGGTTCAAACTGTTGAAGTACGTGTACGTCACAGACGTTTGATTTCTGGTGTGGGATTGAAATACACTCCTGCAAACGATGTGTTGATAAAGACGCTTCAGGCATCTGACTTCAAAACTAATACCACTTCTCGATTTTTGAGAGCTGATATTTCCATCACTGCTGCAGAAGCTATTACGGCGGTGGGTTTGACACCTGCGGGTATTAGTGGAGGCGATGTATTCGAATTCCGTTTAGTGTTGAACGACAAGTTTGGAAGAAAATTCTCTTCTGATAACGTGACAACTAACGTAGCGGGTGCACCTTTCTACGATTCTCCATTCCAGTATCCAGCCTCTGTAGTTTGTCCTTCTGATTTGGCAGGGACATATGAATTTACTGCTACGGATCAGAAATCTGACTATGGTACTTGTGCAGGAGATACTTATACGGGTAAGACAACTTGGACTAAGGTAGGTACTTCTACTCGTTACCTAATTTCTGATGGAACATTTGGTTTGTATGGATGTCAGGGTGACGTCTACAAAGGAGATGTCGGAATTAGTGATGCTTGTGGTGTGCTTAGCATGAGCGGAGTAGATCAGTATGGATCTCCTTACTCTATGACGGTTATTAAGAGAACTCCTGAAGTTCTAACCTTTAGTTTTGTAAATGGGTATGGAGACTTCTCGATTGTTAAAGTTAAATCCAATCCAGGAAAACCTTGGCCAGCTTCTTTGAGGTAATCAATAGAAATTGAATTTGTTAAAGGCAACGTCAGAAGACGTTGCCTTTTTTTGTTATATATCAAAAGGCACAGGCAAAAATCAAAAAAGGCTATGCGGTAAGAGGTTCCGTCAGGAGTTTATTTAGAACCGATGAAGTAATCAATGGCATTAAAAAAGAAATTGACCCAAAAGGCAATTTAGAGTTTTGTGAACTTGACCTGATGCATGATGCGGGTTGGGATAAAGCTAGGAAGAGTTGCGATTATGTATTGCACGTTGCGACACCTTTTAAATTCGGCGTGCAGCGGGAAAGCCCTGGTACTATGTTGATGAACCTAAGAAAATTGCTTTCAGATAAGATATAATTTTAACGAAACTCGTGATTAAATAGAGGATAAAAATTAGCAGGATCCGGACAGTTATTGGCATAAAACAAAAGATCTCGTTGGGAACAAACGCCCGGATAATCTCCATGAAACCCTTGCATATCGCGGATCCATTGGAAATGCAGATGTGGTGGCCATCCCCCATTTTCAGTGGTGTTTCCTAAATGGCCTATTAGTTGACCCGCGGCGATTGGTAATCCTATTTCAAGAGGAACTAAATCAGCCATGGATACATGTCCATATAAACTATAAATTTTTTCAGCAGGATGGTATAAAATGATCGTTGGCCCATAATTTCCCGCTCCCTGATTCGCCTGAAAACTGTGTACTTCTCCTTTCAATGGGGCAAAAATAGGAGTTCCAGCCTTCGTCCAAAAATCCATACCTAAATGAATATTCCTGAAATCAGTGGAGGCCGTGGCGAAATTCTCGTAGGACTCATAGATGACCCGGTGTTCCAAGTAACCACCAAAACCCATCTTTCCGCCTAATTTTCCTTCGATGTAGTCTTGGAATGTCGAGACACTTCCGTAGATGGATGGATTTAATTCTAGATTCGTGGCGCTTAAATCGAGTACCACACTATTTCTAAGGGATAAAGGTTCAGTAAAGAGGCGATGAATCATGATGGATAAATTTCTCAAATGTATTGAAAAAACCACTAAGCTCGCGTTTATCCTAGTTGGAAAGAGAATTCTTAGCATTCAAAAAAATCCACTAATTGCATTATCTTCTGCTGGCACCGGATACCATAAAACTAATTTCATCATAACCATATCCTGCTTTATCATTATATGGTTAAAAATATTTATCTTGCCACCTATTCGCGTTAGATAATGTTACTACATTTTAATTATTGTAGCATTGTTTAATTTGTTCAAATCAAACAATTCCCCCTTTTAATGATATGTGGAAATCATTAAATAAAATAGTTCATTTTAAAAACAAACCCAATTTTGTTACCATTTTATGGTTCTTAATCCCTTTCATAGCAGTTCTGTTATTAATCAGTAAAGGCAATTCCCACATCAATAATTATTTGATTTTCAAAAACGTTTTTTGGCATAGCGTTCAGCAGCAAAATCTATATAATCATTATCCATCAGAATACTTCGACAAAAATCATTATGGGCCATTTTTTAGTTTGATCATTGCCCCTTTTGCCCTATTTCCCAATTTTATCGGGGCCCTTTTTTGGGCAACACTAAATGTTGGGATTTTATTTTATGCAGTTCATAAATTGCCCGTTTCCCATTGGGCTAAAAATATCATTCTATTGATCAGTTTAATAGAAATGCTCACCTCCGTTCAAAATTTGCAATTTAATCCAATGCTTTGCAGTTGGATTATTTTGACCTATGTATGCATTAAAGAGGATAAATTAGGTCTTGCTGCGATGTTCATTGTGGCAGGAACTTTGGTGAAATTATATGGGATTGTGGGGATTGCTTTTATTTTTTTTACTACCGAGCGAAAAAAATTAATAAGCTATTTGATCGTCTGGGCCATAATTTTTTTCTGTTTACCCATGCTTATTTCGAGTCCTGAATTTGTGTTAAATTCTTATTTGGATTGGTATCATGTTTTGATCGAAAAAAACATAGAAAATGTGTCTTCGTATCAAAATATGGGGATGACCGATATTTCTGCCATGGGTTTTGTGAAAAGAGTTAGCGGCTGGTATGATTTATCTAACCTTTATTTTATTGTCCCAGCTGGCATACTCACGCTTTTGCCATTAGCTAGGTTTTCTAAGTGGACTGTGGAGAAGTTCCAACTAAGCTACTTGGCCCAAGTTTTAATTGGCGTCGTTATTTTTAGTACATCTGCCGAATCTCCAACCTATGTGATTGCCGTGGTAGGTTTTGCCATCTGGTATATTTTATCCGCGCCAAAGCCCAGCCAATGGATGTATTATGTACTTGCATTTGTTTTAGTATTAACCGTTTTTTCTCCTACTGATTTGTTTCCCCGATATATACGCAAAGAATTTGTCATACGATATTCACTTAAAGCCCTGCCTTGTTTGATCGCTTGGCTGATAATTACCTTTCAATTGATTTGTTCAAACTTTGAAAAAAAAGAGCCAAATGCATACTAAGCTTGACATCATTTTGCCAGCGCATAATGAAGAGGGGAATATTCATCTTATTTATGAGCAGCTAGTAAATGCCCTAGCTTCCACAAATTATCAGTACACAATTTTGTTTGTGGATGACGGGAGTACGGATAAATCGCTCGAGCACATAAAGGAGTTAGCGAAAAAAGATAACAAGGTTAAATACATCGAGCTATCACGAAATTTCGGGCATCAAAATGCGATCAAAGCAGGACTAGACGCTTCTTTTGGGGATGTGATAATTATGATGGATTGTGATTTACAACATCCACCCAACTTAATTAAAGAGCTTTTAACTCAATATGAGCAAGGTTATGACATTGTGCGGACAAATCGGGTCGATAATGAAACGGCTGGATTTATTAAAAAGAAGACATCTAGCTTATTTTATAAATTTCTAAACCAATTATCTGATATTACGCTAGAACAAGGCTCGGCTGACTTTAGATTAATTAGTGGCAAGGCAATCGATCACCTAAAGTCGTTTAATGAATTTGATTTATTTTATAGGGGTTTGATAAAATGGATAGGGTTTAAACAAATAAGTTTAGAATACCATCCAGAACAAAGGATTAATGGTCAGACGAAGTATACATTTAAAAAAATGGTTAGCTTTGGACTAAAAGGATTAACTTCTTTTAGCACGAAGCCTTTATATTTTGCCGCGTATCTAGGTTTTATATTTTCGATTTTATCTACATTAAGTGTTCCTTATATCATCCATGCTTTTTATACAGGAACTCAAGTGCCGGGCTGGGCCTCAGTGATAGCTACGATTGTTTTTTTCGGAGGATTAAATCTGATGATTCTAGGTATTATTGGAATATATCTTAGTAAGTTATTCACACAAAGTAAAAACAGGCCCCATTATATTATTAAAGAATCAAATTTATGATTCCAAAAATTTTATTAAGTTTTGATGTAGAAGAATTTGACATGCCGCTAGAGTATGGCTTTAAAATTTCCCATGAACAACAAATGCAAGTGGGAAAATTAGGCTTAGATCGATTGATGCCTACATTGCTAGATACTGCGATCCAAACAACCTTGTTTACAACGGCCAATTTTGCCAGTCATTATCCCGATGAAATAAAACAATTGTCTCGCCAACATGAGATTGCTTCTCATACTTTTTATCATTCATCTTATGCCACGGATGACTTAAAAGGGTCACGTGAAAGATTATCTGAAATAATTCAAAAGGAGGTTTTTGGCTTACGAATGCCTCGCATGAAGCAGGTACCCGTTGCAGATATCATACATGCGGGCTATGCCTATGATGCTTCCATTCACCCCACTTGGATACCCGGTAGATACAATAACCTACATCTACCCAGAAAGCTTTATGTGGAGGAAGGTTTATTTAGGGTGCCCGCTTCTGTCAGTACTTTTTGTCGAATTCCTCTTTTTTGGCTCAGTTTTAAAAATTTTCCCTACTCTTTATATCTCCAACTGGCGATTCAATCCTTGAAACGAGAAGGTTTTTTGAGTTTGTATTTTCATCCATGGGAATTTGTTGACATACATGCATATGGTTTACCAAATTATACCATTAAGGGATGCCAATCAGTTCTTTTCAAAAAATTGAATCAATTAATAAGTGACCTTAAGCTTCACGGGGAATTTATTTCCTACAATGACTATGTAAAAAGTCAATCAAATCATGCTGAATGTAACCCGATTTAAGCTATTTAGCCACCAGAAATTTGTTTACATCTAGCCAATGAATAAACGCGTCAAACCATTTATTGCTTGTCCGATTCGGATTTCCTAAACCAAATCCATGTCCGCCGTTTTGATATAAATGAAATTCAACCGGCCGGCGAGCTTTAAACCAAGAATCAATCACGCCAAATTGCGCATTAAATAAAAAGTCATCGGAGGCGATTACATTAAACATGGGAGGGGCATTTTCTGGCACTTTCACAGGGCCCATGCCTCCATAAATAGGACCAATAAATGCCAATTTCATGGTTTTGGAATTTAACGTTGCATGCATCGTTAAACCAGCTCCCGCAGAAAAACCAATCATACCAATTCGTTGGGTATCAACACCCCATTCCGTGGCATTTTTTAGAATCATCGCATAGGCGGCTTCCGCGTCTGCCAACTGATTTGATAGATCCATTTGGGCCATTGGATTTGTATTCTTTGAGGTGCTATCTGTTTTTTGTGGTGCTGGGCGTGGACGGTTCATCCAAGCCGTGAAATCATCCAAAGAGGGAGCCGTGGGGAACAATCGGTATTTTAAAACAAAGGCAGTTATTCCTTTTTTGGCGAGGGCCTCA
>Ga0222712_10002088_pt1 | contig 23466 bp, 23 predicted proteins | sample C33_657DmetaG_FD_165043 | JGI IMG/M metagenome (GOLD analysis project Ga0222712, IMG submission 165043) | Estuarine water microbial communities from San Francisco Bay, California, United States - C33_657D | ecosystem: Environmental > Aquatic > Marine > Unclassified | place: USA: California... | reverse complement strand
GTACACGCGCCAATGTGTTTGGGGCCATCAATGAGAAAAGTTATTCGCTACGTGGAGATGTACATTACAACAATCAAGGCTTGCATTACTACGGTTGGCAGATCCCAACAGACTCTGTAGATCGAAGCACCACCGCGCAGCGTTACCAAGACGTGGGAGGCGCTTTCTCTTTTGATTCACACAAAAAGGACAGTGCTCAGTTGAATTATAAACTAAATGTGGCCTACAACCACTTCAACTCCAAAAAGCCATCAGACTCCTTGAGTGCGTGGCGTGGAAGCGAGAATTATGTTGCCGTGGGGGGATCTGGTTGGTACCGCCAAGGAAAAGAAGTGTTTGCGGCAGAAGCAAATGTGCGCTACAATGGTTACCGCTATGGCACCCCGTCAGACACACTTGGTTTTTGGGCCGACTCAGGATTGGTTCTGAACAATACGGTCATTAACCTAAAACCTACAGTGACGACACAACTTTGGAACAACCGTTTCCGTGCCATCGTTGGATTTGATTTCGTTGTGGATGCACACACCCAAACGAAGGTTCACCTCTATCCTGTTGCTGAAGTGAAGTATTCATTGTTCAACGATATCTTTATTCCGTTTATCGGAGTGCGCGGAGGATTGAAGCAACGCACCTTCCGTTCAACAGTGGATGACAATGAATTTGTATTGTCCAATCTACAATTGAAAAATGAAAACACGAGCATAGATGTCTATGGGGGTTTTAAAGGAACACTCTCAAGCCGTATAAGCTTCAATGTCAATGTAAGTTTTGCCCGAGTAAAGGACAAGGCATTCTTCATTACGGACACGACGTTTTCCGTAGGCAATAAATTTGGTTTGATTTACGATACCTTGAACCAGACAACGATTGAAGGCTCGGTGTCCTATCAGTTGAACGAGAAACTGAAGGTGGACGCTATCGGTCGTTATTATTCATATTTATTGCTGAACAACACGTATGCGTGGAACCTTCCGCAATGGCAAGCAGGAGTTCGTGGAAGCTACAACTTGTATGAAAAGTTCTTGGTCAATCTCGATGTCAACTTCGAGGGTGGACGTAAAGCGCTGGTGTATGAAATGGGCGATGGAGTAACCCTTGAAAATGGGCAAATGGCGAAAAGCTTGGGTCTAATCACAGACATCAACCTAGGCTTAGAATACCGTTACAATAAGCGTGTTTCGGCGTTCATCCAGTTCAACAACCTGGCATCACAGCGTTACTACAGATGGTACAACCATCCAGTTCAAATCTTCCAAGTAATGGGGGGGATTACAGCGCGCTTCTAATCGGCAGAAACTTCCTCTTTCTTCGTGAACAAACGTTGAAAGAAACCAGGTTTTTTTGTGGTGTTTTTGTTTGGGAAATAGGTGCGTTGGCGCAAGAATACCATGACAACACCAATTGTGATAGAGGCATCAGCGAGATTCCAAATGGCGGGAAATACCTCGGATCCACCGAGCCAAGGCATACCTTTCGGCCAATGCGCCTGAAATTTAAACATGTCGACCACATTCCCCATTAAGAACCCGGTATGGCGCCGTTCCACAACGAATGCCTCGAAACACGTTGTTTTAAGTCCTGAACCATCCAATTGATTGAATCCAATGCAAGGGTCGAATTTAAAAATGAAGTCGTAACACATGGAATCGATGAGGTTTCCAGTCGCCCCAGCGAAGATCAACCCTACAGCAATGAGAAACTCTCTGCGTGCCCCCGCTTTTGCTTGCTTGACCCAGTAATAACCAATCCCAATGATGGCAATAATTCTGAAAATACTCAGCGCGAGCTTGTGCCACATTTGATTTCCAAAGGTAGTGCCGAAGGCCATCCCTTGATTTTCCACATACTCCAAGACAAACCAATCCCCAAAAACAGGAACAGATTCCGTAGGCATAAAATGGGTTTTGATATAGATTTTAATGATTTGGTCGGCCAATAAAACAACCAATACCAACACACCAACTACCCAGAGATTTTTTCTCACAGCTTATTTGTTTTGCGCATTTTTAGCGTCAATACTCATGGTTGCATGAGGCACCAAACGGAGACGCTCTTTTGCAATGAGTTTGCCTGTAACACGACAAATACCATACGTTTTGTTTTCGATACGCACAAGAGCAGCCTGTAGACTCTGAATAAACTTCTCTTGACGTGCCGCCAATTGTGCCACTTCCTCACGCGATAAGGTGTCAGAACCATCTTCCATCATGTTGAAGGTACGACCTGTATCGTCCGTTCCATGATCGTCGTTGTGTGAAAGTGAACCCTTCAACAAATCGTAATCATCTTGAGCTTCTTTGAGCTTGGCTTGAATGAGATCCTTGAATTCGGCTAACTCTGCATCTGAATATCGTGTTTTTTCCTGTGACATGGCATTTTGGTTTTGAACATTCCCGCAGGTGGGACGTGGGCGCAAATATAAGTGAAAATAGGTAAGTTCCAAGTAAAAATTAAGTACGGAAACTCAGTTTCGTTTAACCCTTTGGCGACAATATGTATCTTCGTGACATGGTAAAATTGTTTTTAGGAAATAGAACGGGCGTTTTATTGCTTTTACCCTTCTTCATGTTGGGCTATTTTCTGTTGGATCAATTTACCGGGTACTACCCACACAACGCGGAGACAAACATCGGTATGTGGGGGGTGTCAATACCACTATCATCCTCATTTCTAGAGTTGTCAAGTGCGGTGCTAGTTGTGCTGAATGCGCTAGGGATCAACATGATTTACAACACCAATGAATTTTTTGAGCGTAACAGTTACATGCCTTCTTTGTTGTATGTCGTAATGATGAGTTTTTACCATGCGGCATATTCGATTGATGGACTTTTGGTCGCCCACTCCTTTGTGATTGCCATGATTTATCAGCTGTTCTTGTTGCGTCAAAATGAAGACGGAAGAAGGCATGTATTTAACGGCGCATTTTTGGCAGGCTGTGCAACAACGTTTCACCCGCCACTCATCTTACTTTCTCCGCTGATGATCATTATGGTCCGACGAATACGCCCCTTCGTGTTTAGGGAGGCTTTAATGGTTATTGTAGGAATGGGAATTCCTCTGATTTATGCAGGTGTTTTTCTTTGGATGTCGGGCAGTAAAATTGACTTAAAACTGATTGATAAAGCGGCGGATTATACCAGTAAACAAACTGACTTTTTGATCACTGCTGTGTTGTTTACCCTTTTGTTCTTATTGAGTTTGGTGAGTATCCGAGCCCGAATGAAAACATCTTCCATTCGCTTAAAAAAACTGGCAAGTATGCTGTGGTGGCTGGTTTTGCTCGGTGCCGTTTTTGGTGTTGCAGACTTCTTTATGTTTGGGCAAATTGAGCGCTTTAGCTTCTTGATGATCCCGCTTTCTTTTTTCTTACCCTTCTCGTTTACCAGTCAAACTTTCGGTGGACTAGCGGCCTTTCTATTTTACATTACGTTCGGATATTCTTGTCTGAAATTTTTCCTCTAACTAACCGCTTTCCCAAGCAATTTATGTAGTTTTGCATACACGTGGACGGCCGTTCGTTTCCGCGGTTAAATTTGCATAATCGGATGAAATTTGGTGTTGTTACCTTCCCCGGTTCGAACTGTGATGAAGACATGGTGTATGTCCTTCAAGACATCATGGGTCAAAAAGTAGAGCGTCTTTGGCACAAAGACACCGACTTGAAAGGTATTGATTTCGTGGTCCTTCCCGGTGGATTCTCCTATGGAGATTACCTTCGTTCGGGTGCAATTGCACGCTTTTCTCCCATTATGAATGAGGTTATTGCCCACGCAGGAAAGGGAGGGTATGTGTTGGGTGTTTGCAACGGTTTTCAAATTCTAACTGAATCTGGGTTGCTCGAAGGCGCACTGTTGCACAACTCAAATCAGAAGTTTATTTGTAAAAATGTCTTTTTAAAACCAGCCTCCAAAACAGCCGCAATTACCAAAGGATTGTCGGCGGATAAAGCCTATCAAATTCCAATTGCGCATGGCGAAGGACGGTTTTTTGCCGCTGAGGACACGATGAAGTCTATCTTGGATCACGACCAAGTGTTGTTCAACTATTGTGATGAAAACGCCGTGGTCAATGACAAAGACAATCCAAATGGCGCCTTGTTGAATATCGCCGGAATTACAAATCAATCGAAGAATGTCTTCGGTATGATGCCTCACCCAGAGCGCGCTGCAGACCGTTTTCTTGCCAATGAAGATGGTCGCGCCTTGTTTGAATCACTACTTAAATATTGTTAATCATACCTAAATGAGGGTTTTACTACTTGGAAACGGCGGAAGGGAACATGCTTTCGCTTGGAAAATTGCTCAAAGCTCCTTGCTGGAAGAATTGTTTATCGCCCCGGGAAATGCGGGCACACGACAGCACGGACAAAATGTATCCATCTCTGTAAATGATTTTGACGCCATCCGCGATTTTGTCATCAAGGAAGCCATCAATATGGTGGTTGTTGGCCCTGAAGAACCATTGGTGAATGGTATTCACGATTTCTTTTTGGCGGATGAACAGTTGAAAAATGTTCCAGTAATTGGCCCAGGGAAGTTTGCCGCTCAACTTGAAGGAAGCAAAGATTTTGCAAAGCAGTTCATGGCGCGCCACAACATTCCTACTGCAAAATATGCGACGTTTACCAAAGAAACACTCGAACAAGGCTATGCGTTTTTAGAGGGCATGAAGCCACCCTATGTTTTGAAGGCCGATGGACTCGCAGCAGGAAAGGGTGTGTTGATTTTGGAAGACTTGAAGGAAGCGAAGGCCGAACTAAAACTCATGCTCGCCGACGCAAAATTTGGTGCTGCTAGTACACGTGTCGTGATTGAACAATTCTTGAAGGGAATCGAACTTTCAGTTTTCGTGATTACAGATGGTGATTCCTATAAAATTTTACCAGAGGCAAAAGATTACAAACGCATAGGAGAAGGTGATGCGGGCTTGAACACTGGCGGAATGGGCGCCATATCACCCGTGCCGTTCGCTGATCCAACATTCTTAGACAAGATCGAAAATCAAATCATCATCCCTACAGTGAAGGGATTGAAAAATGATAAAATTCCGTACAAAGGGTTTATTTTCTTTGGTTTAATCAACGTAAAAGGTGAGCCGTATGTGATTGAATACAATTGCCGAATGGGCGATCCAGAAACGGAGGTGGTTATTCCGCGTCTTCGCTCTGACTTGTTGGACTTATTTGAGGGCGTAGCCACGGGTACACTTTCTGAGCGCGACATTCAATTCTCCGAGAAATGTGCCGCAACCGTGATGATGGTTTCAGGAGGATATCCTGAAGCATACGAAAAAGGAAAGATGATTTATGGCCTGAACGCACCAACGGACAGCTTGGTCTTTCATGCTGGAACAGTGGCAGATGGCCCAACCGTGCTTACTGCGGGCGGACGTGTTATTGCGGTAACATCGTATGGTAAAAATCTAGAAGTCGCTTTAAATCGATCGTATGCCGCCATTGAAAACATTGAGTTCGATGGTGCATTTTTCCGCAAAGACATTGGTTTTGACGTCTTGTAAGACTTCTTTTTTATATCTTGCATAAAGTAATCTTGTAAATGGACCCCTCCATATCGGTCGTTGTAATCCTTATCTCCCTTCTTGTTTCGGCATTTTTCTCCGGAATGGAAATTGCTTTTCTTGCGTCCAATCGTCTAAAAGTTGAGCTTGAGCGCAAAAAAGGAACGCTCTTTGGCAACATCATCGATGTGTTTTACAGACGTGAGTCAACATTTATCGCTTTTCTATTGTTGGGCAATAACATTGCACTCGTCCTCTTTGGAATGTATGCTGCAGATTTGCTCGATCCAATCATTCAATCGTGGGGGATTGAGCGAGAGGGAGTGACCTTGATCTTGCAGACGACGTTATCCACACTGCTTGTCTTAGTCACGGCAGAATTTTTACCTAAAGCGATTGTCCAGTTGAATCCAAATCGATTCTTGCGCTTGTTTTCCTTCCCGATGTTCTTGGTTTATCTGGTCCTGTTTATTCCTACTCAAGTCGTTATGTTGTTGAGTTCTGCAGTGCTGAGGTTGTTGCGGGTAGATCGTTCAAAAAATGTAAAAGTTTTTTCAAAAATTGACTTAGAAAATTATGTTCAGGAGCTTTCTGAGCGCATCGATGAAGAAGAAGACTTTGGAAATGAGATGCAGATTCTTCAAAATGCCCTTGACTTTTCGAACATTAAAGCGCGTGACTGTATGATTCCACGAACGGAAATCATTGCCGTTGAGGTGAACGACGACATTCAGAATCTGCGTAACCTCTTCACAAAAACCGGTCTATCGAAAATCATTGTTTACCGAGATAACATCGACAACATCATTGGCTACGTGCACTCTTTTGAAATGTTCAAACAGCCCGTATTGATTCGCCAAATTCTCATTCCGCTTTCGTTTGTTCCTTCAGCGTTACCGAGCAAGGAACTGTTGGAAATGTTCACGAAGAAATCTGCAAAAATTACCGTTGTTGTGGACGAATACGGCGGTACAGCAGGAATCATTACCATTGAGGATGTCATTGAGGAGATTTTCGGAGAAATTAAAGACGAACACGACAAGGTGGTTTGGCTCGAAGAAAAGATTAACGACCACGAATACCGCTTTTCAGCGCGTGCAGATATCGACTACCTCAATGTGGAATTTGACCTAAATCTTCCTGATTCTGAATCATATGAAACCTTAGGAGGATTAATTCTGAATGAATTGGAGACCATTCCTGAAGTAGGAGAAAAGGTTAAGCTCGAAGGATGTACCTTAATTATTGAGCAAGTAAGCGACCGAAAAATTGAGGTGGTGCGCGTGCATGTAAATAAATAAACTGAAACTTTCTTCTTGCATGGCCAATGTTCTGACTCCGTTTACTGCTGTAATTTTTGACATGGATGGCGTCCTTATCGACTCAGAACCCCTGTGGAAAATTGCGATGGAAGAAGTGTTCCATGTCATTGGATCAACCTTAACTAAGCAAGATTTTCAAAAAACCGTTGGTCTTCGATTGGATGAGGTGGTCGTTTTTTGGCATGCACAAGAGGGGTGGAAAAATGTTACACCACATGATGTAGAGACGAAGATTGTTCTACGGATGGTCGATCTCATCAAAGAAAATGCGGCACCTTTACCTGGTGTTGTTGAAACATTGCGCTTTCTTCAAGAAAAGAATATCAAAGTTGGATTGGCAACGTCATCCTACGAAATCCTTATTTCAACCGTACTTCAAGCTCTAGAAATCAAACCATATTTTGGGGTTTGTGTTTCTGCGGAACACGAAGAATTTGGAAAGCCTCACCCGGCCGTTTACTTGACGGCAGCTCGGATGTTGGGAGTTTCTCCTTCGGAATGTCTGGTTGTTGAAGATTCGTTCAATGGTGTGATCTCGGGTAAAGCTGCACGAATGAAGGTGGCTTGTATTCCTGAAAAAACACACCATCCCGATCATCGTTTGGTGGCTGCGGATTACAACTATTCGTCAATGCTGGATTTGCTTGAAGACCTGAAGAAACTCATTTAAGTGCGTCGTTTACCCAGGCTTTTCCCCATTCCTCCTGTTCTTGTTCGGTCCATAGCGCTGGATAAAAGATGCGTTTTTGGAATCTTGGAGGTAAATACTTTTGCCAGTTGGTCCCACCCGTAGCTGCAATGTCATCCGTATCGCGGTTCAAGTAACGGACCGCTGATTTGTAATGTGCCAACGGCCAATTGATATTTACGTTGATGTCATTTTGTCGAAGCGAGGCAATCACCTTTTCAGACTGTTGTTCTTCAGGAGTCAGGCGTTTGTACACCTGCCATAAGTTGCGGCTTCTACACGCTTCTCCGTGCTTGATGAATTCTGCTTGATAGCGCTCTTCGAATTGAATTAACGTCAAGGTTTTCTTTCCTGTTCCTAGTTCTGTGGCACCCGCTTTCCAATAGATGAATTCGTACATTTCAGGAATACTTGAGTCATACGAGTAGTTCTGACGAACATCTTTGTTCACGAGGTGCAAAAAGTCGGTGCTGTACATTTCAATAAGACGGTACTGTGCCGATTGAAATCCACTTGCTGGCAGCAGCGACATGCGGAACTGCAAGAATTGTTTGTGGTCCATTCCCTTAGACATCACATCGAAGCTTGTGATCAAGGCGTCGAAGTAGCGGTTGATCCGACCTACGCGTTCCACAAAGAAATCTGCGCTGATGGAAGGGTGGTCAGCGAGTTGATCAAATTCTTGCAGGGCCATCTTGAAGTACAGCTCCGTGATTTGGTGGTACATGATGAAGATGCGCTCATCAGGAATGTTTGTTCTTGGCTTTTGGAGGCTCAGGAGCGTGTCCAATTCAATGTAGTCCCAGTATTTTACAACGTCTGCATAAAGCAGACCGTCAAGGTAGGACAACAAATCTTGGCCAAGTGCCTCGTACTTTGCATTCAGCAATTCGAGGCGCTCTTTTATTTCGGGTGTAATTTCCATGTTCAATAATTAACAACACAAAGATATTCTTCGTTCAAAAACCAGCAAATCAATGTTAATTATTTAACGCATCTAATGGATAAAAGCAGATCTTGAACGCACACTACAACATAGGTCCATAAAAAAAGGCCCCCGAAGGAGCCTTTCAAAGCGATTATAAAACGATTAGTTCTTGATGAACTTGATAGTTTCTTTTCCACCGGCATGGTTTACAACAACGAAGTAAACACCGTTGTTCAAACCGTTCAAGTTGATTTCCAAAGACGAACCAACTATGTTCAATGTACGAACAACTTTACCTTCCATGTTTGTTACTTCAACAGAAGAAATGTTCATGTCTGGAGTAATTCCATAAAGCGTAACATTTTCGCTAGCTGGGTTTGGCTTAAGGTTCAATGGCTCGTAGATTGCATCGATTGTTCCTGCCTGACCAACAACAATTTTGTATCCAGAGAAAGATGTTGACTGTGGAAGTGGTGTTGGTGGGAAACCAGGGATGATTGAAATCAATACAGTAGCTGTAATGTAAATCTCAACTGGGTAAGTTCCAGTAGCAGTAGCAGTTCCGTAAATGTTTGCACATCCGTTCGCACCACCAGCATAAGAACAACCAGAGATGTTACATCCGTAGTTCATTCCTGCAGGAAGACCACCAACGCTATCTACGACAAATCCTTGAATAGGTGTTCCAACAAGTGTTCCTCCAGTTGGATCAAGCTCAGCAGTTACTTCAGCAGGAACTTTGAAGTTCAAGTCTGTAGAGTACGCAACATTCACTGTAGCAAAAGGGAAGTTCTGAACGGTATCTGGCCATACACCATATACTGAGTCAGCATAATTTGCTCCTGGAGTACATGATTGTGCGCTTGCGCTCATGGCTGCAGAAACGATTGAAACAACAAGTAAAAGTTTTTTCATGTTTTTGGGTTTAATTATTTGAATGCGAAAGTATGGAAAAAATTGATAGAAATAAAAAAAACCGACGGGAATCCCCGCCGGCTCATTTATTCTGGGTCTGAAAAAAATAATGTATTTATCGGATGACAATGCGCTCCGTTGCGCGATTTCCATGTTCATCAACGGAAATCAAGGTGTACATACCTGGATTTAAGTCCAAGCCCGTAAGTTTCCCTTCGTTTGTGAAGTTAACCTGCTCAAGCACGATTCCAAGATCGTTCATGATGATTGCGCTGTGCACAGATGCATCGGCACTCAAGGTTACATGTCCGGATGAAGGATTTGGATAGACACTGATACCGCTCATTGATGGAAGCGCTGTTCCTGCTGCGACTTGCGGATTGGTTACACCTGTAACTACCGGTGCATTTGGCTGAGTCACCTCAAATTTTCTGTAGGTGCTGCATCCCTTTTCATTGGTAATCATTACCCCATAAAGTCCTGCACTCAATCCGGATTGGTCTTCTTGTGAGATCACAAGATTGTTGCTGTTGCCTTCCCAAACAAAGGTAGCATTTGGTTCACTCACGATGAGATTGATGCTTCCGTTGCTTCCGTGATAGGTGGAAACATTATTGATGATACTTGATACCTGAAGTGCTGCTGGGTCTACGAGAACAACTTCAGCTGCGGTATAGGATACGGCATCGTCAGCGACTTCAATGCGGTAAGAACCTGCTCCAAGATTGGCCATTAGGAAACTCGATCCGTTGATCATTTGGTCATTCACGAAGTAGGGAGCTTGCCCTCCAATGATGTCGATGAGAATCGTTCCACTTTGCTCACCGTGACAATATGGCGAGTGTTTGGTAATCTGTAGTTTGAGCGGAACTTTGGTTGTGCCGACTACGCTTGTCGTTTGTGCGCTGGATTGAAATGCTGTGGCAAGAAGTCCTGCGGCGAATAAAATGTTTTTGGTTTTCATAATACTGTTGTAAAGGTGTGTATTCAACGATGTTTTTGTGATTATCTATGTGTATGAGTGGTTAATCGATTAGTTTACAGAGCCTCCATTGGTGCTGTTTGCTCCGTTTGTATTCGGATTGATTCCCGGTAAGATACCCCCACCATTTGTTCCTGTTGTTCCTTGTGGTGCTTGACCAACTGTAAAGCGTTTGCTTGTTTCACATCCATTTAAATCTGTAACGGTTACCGCATAAACGCCTGCAATCAGTCCGGTTTGGTCTTGCTGCGTAGGTACAAGTCCAGCCCCATCAGGTGTTGACCAACTGTAGGTTACCCCAGGATAAGGCACTGTCAAGTCAATTGCGCCGTCGTTCCCGCCGAATGTGCTCACATCACTTACTGTTGCTGACAGTTCAAGTTGAAGTGGCGCTACCAACAACACTTCTACCGTCGAATTTGTCAAAAGCGTGTCAGAGATGTAAAAGCTGTATTGTCCTCCGACAAGGTTCGTCACCTGGAATGAACTTCCTGTGATTTCAAGACCGTTCACGAAGTATGGAGGAAACCCACCCGTGATGTCAATGTTGATGACGCCATCATTGCTACCAAAGCATGTTGGATTTGAATGTACCATTTGCAAAGTCATTGGGATTTTTTCCTCGGTGATCTGAGCAGTTGATGAAAAGGCCGCAAACAGAAACGTTACTGTAAAAAGACCTGCAGCGAAAATGAATTGTTTTGTTTTCATAATTGTGTGTTTTATTGTGTGTGTTTTGTGTTTCGTTTTTTAATGTTTTATGTCCTTCGACGAAACAAAGGTTCACACATTCCAACAGCCATGAAAGTATTTAAAGGTAGAAGCACTTCAATTTCAGCGCATCCGCTCAGTAGTATCTACGTAGTATTACGCAAAGAGGGGGGAATTTGAATGAAAAATGGATAATGAAGGGTGAAAAAAGGCAGGTATGTAAAGCTGCAAAAAGACATTGAACGAATGCTGTTCAGCAAGTAAAAAGAAAGGAATCGAAAGAGATGACTGGAAATGTTTATCGTTGGATGAAATTTACACGTTGTCAAAGGAACAAAACACGAAGTTTTGAATTGCTCCGCTAGGTGTCGTGTGATTTACACGTAGACATTGAGCGTTTGTGAACCCAATAGCTTCAAATAATGTGCTCATTGATTTTTCATCATATTGTGTAATCTCGAGTCCACTGCATTTGAGTGGTCCTTCAGGCGAAAAGGTGCCAATGGCAATTTTCTTTGCAAACTGTTTACACACCATGACATACTGTTTGATGTCCTTTTGTTCGGTTAAAAAATGGAACGCCGCACGATCATGCCAGAAGTCGTATTTTACTGTAGGTGTAAAGTCCTTGATGTCGGAAACGATCCAATTTACGGAAGTCGCCTTATTCCCAAGTCGTTCTTTGGCGCGTTCGAGGGCTTTTTCGGAGATGTCGAGCACACTCACATTTGTAAAGCCCTTGTCAATTAAATAGTCAACAAGACGACTATCGCCGCCACCAATGTCAATAATTTGAGCATCTTTTGGCAAATCCGCCGTATCGAAAAGTTGAATAGATGTACTCGGAGTTTCCTGCGTCCACGATACTTCATGCGCTTGTTTCGTGTGGTAGATGTTCTCCCAATGTGATTTTGAAGCAATACTCATTGTGCAAAGATGAGACGCTTCGCAGAAGTTGAATGCAACTTAGGTTACTGTCAATGCGCATTTTCTTTATTCTGGAGAAATGCGTATCGAACAGCTTTATCTTTTAGTGAATTTCAAACGGTAGGAAATACCCCCAGTTATAAATCCATTTGGCATTTGCTTCGTTAATCCAACGCCAGAAGAAAGGTCGAACTGTAAATTTTCTTTGACACGCCATATAATACCACCGTTAAATCCTGGAAGTAAACCATCGGATTTCGTGTAATTGCTATACATTTCAACAAAAAGTCCTATTCCATCCACAACCATCCAGTCCAAGCCTAGGGCATTGAAATAAGACGGCTTAAGGGCTTCTCCATCCCAAAACAACCCATTGTTCATGGTAAGTAGCAAACTGCTGGTTAAATCCCACTCCATTGGAACGAGCATGGATGGAGAAAATGAGGATGCGACCAAATGACTGGATGCCCAATTTGGAATCCCCATCATTCCTAGCAATGCGGTTCGCGGAATCAAACCTCCACCATCAAAAACTTTTGCTTTAAACCCTATAGAAAGGGGGGAAAACCCAAGCTTAGATTTATTTACGATAGAATTTGTTCCTCCAATGGGTGTGTACGAACTAAAATCCTGCCCAAAATTCCAGGCGCATCTAAATTCAAAAAAATCAGAAAGTCCCAAACGTAAATAGGTCGAATTATAGGCTACCTCTTTGAAATGAATCATTGGGCCTAAAAAATTATCGTCTGTTCTATCCCACTGATAATTCCCTCCAGCTTCAATTTGTAAATACCCTTTGCGCAGTATTTGAGAGGATTCACCTAAACCCGGACGGTCAGGCATGATGTTGTATTCTGTCTGTGTAAAGCCATACGTTGAAAGGCAAAAACAGGAAAGTAGCGCTATAAATTTCATGCAGTCAGCGAAATGAAGTCAATTATTTTTTGTCTCGAATTTCTCCGCTCAGCATCGCTTGGATTTGACGCATGGTCTTGTCCATACCCTCTGCACTTCCATCCAAAAAGATGGTATTGCCTTTTCCATATTCTGCAAAGTTCTTGATCGCCTCTGTCCACATCGAAAACAAAATCACGTTGGTGTCTAAGTTTGCCTGCTTCATTTCCTCTGCTGCTTCACTCATCCCTTTTGCAACCTCCTGACGGAACAAGGCAACTCCTTGACCACGCAACATGGCTGCTTCTTTTTCGGCCAAAGCCGCAATTTTAATCGCATTTCCCTCTGCTTCAGCAGCTTTTGTTTTGGTAATCAACAGGGCTTGACCCTCATTTTCCGCGGCAGCTTTTAGGTTGTTCGACGCGACCACCTTACTCATACTTTCAATAATCGCCGCATCAAATGTAATGTCATTGATTTGAAGATCAAGCAAATGGAAACCCCACGACTCTAAGGTGTGGTCAATTTGTTCTTTTACGCTGTCTACCAATTCGTGGCGTAACCCTAAAATCTCGGATTGCTTCTGACTGGCAACATACGAACGAATGGACCCCTCAATAGTACGAATCAAGGCCTGCATGAAGTCTTTGTTGCTGATGAATTTGAAGGCCACCTTTTTAATCGTTTCTTCCTGCTCATCCATCACGCTGTACAACAACATGCTCTTGAAGTATACGTTGGCTTGATCCACCGTTACAGCCTGGAATTCCATCTCGATACTTTGATTCTGAATGGAAATGCGCTTGAAAACCTTTTCAATAAATGGAATTTTTAACCGCAAACCAGGATGTAAAACACGTCTGTACTTTCCAAACATCGTGATGACCGCAATAGAACCTTGCGAAACCGTTAATAGTCCGCTCAGAATTACAATGACAATGAGTCCTAGAGCAACAAATGAAATTTCCATAATTGATTGATTTTGAATTGATGTAAATGTAGCAATAATGTGTAAAGTGGAACAACTTAAGTGAACTAGAAATAATCTCTTAATTTCGATGTCATAAAAAGACAACATCAACCACTATGAATCCAGAAATAAGTGCTTACAACAGCAAACTTACGCCTGAATACCGAGCCATCTGTTCAGTTCTTGAGGATGAAATAAACAAAGAACTTACAGAGGCAGAGCATAAAATTTGGCATGCACATCCGGTGTGGTTTCTTGATGGAAATCCCATAGTTGGTTACAGCAAGCAAAAGCCTGGAATTCGACTGATGTTTTGGAGTGGCGCTGATTTCAATGAGGATGGATTGTTGGTGCGCGAAGGAAAGTTTAAAGATGCTTCCGTATTTTACAACGGCATTACTGAAATAGATGTCGAAGCGTTGAACCGATGGTTAAAAAAATCCCGAACTATTCAGTGGGATTACAAGAACATCGTGAAGAATAGAGGTAAACTTGAACGCTTGAAGTAACATGAATACATCGGCCGAACACAACGAACGCATCGCAAAAATCACCCTCGCGACGCTGTATCCACTTTATGTGGCTAAAATTGAGCGTAAAGGCCGAACAAAGGAGGAATTGCTCGAAGTCATCCAATGGTTGACGGGATTTAACGCACAAAAACTTGAGGAATTGATAGCAGAAGATGTCACGATGTGTGCTTTTTTTGAACGGGCGACTGTCCACCCAAATGCGCACCTGGTAACAGGATTAATTTGTGGGTACCGCATCGAAGAACTTGTGAATTCGCTCACCAAAAACATCCGCATCATGGATAAGCTGGTCGATGAGTTGGCGAGAGGGAAGAAGATGGAGGTAATCTTGCGTGTGGCTAAAATTGAATGAGCTGAGAAAGGTCGGATTGCACATTTATTTTTGTCAAATAATCAGAATTTAGGCAACCGATAGTAAAAATGGTAGTCTTCACACTATCCAAATCAACGACTATGAAAAGAATCCTAACACTACTATGTCTTTCAGCATCAATTGTTTACGGACAAAACACAACGGCTGTTACCCGCGCTGAATACCAACAATTGAAGCAACAAGGATTGCTCGTTCCGAATGTAAACTATCAGATTTCGGACGTCGCATATCCGCTCAACATCAAGTACCAAGGAAGCAACGAAAAAAATGCAGTGTGCGATTGCATGGTGCCTTTGGACTCAACATTTACCTTGGCAATGTTGCCGAACGATGACGGGTCTTCAGCAATCATCAATTTGCCGTTTACGTTTGATTTTTATGGGACACCCATGGATTCTCTTTATATCAACAACAACGGGAATATCTCCTTTGACTTTCCGTACATGTCTTTTATCCCGAATGCTTTTCCTGACTCATCTACGCTCATGATTGCGCCATTTTGGGCAGATGTGGACACGCGTGGAACATTAGATAGCACGGGAAACGTGTCGGGAAGCGGCGGAAATGTTTGGTATAAACTTACGCCTACGGCATTGATCGTGCGTTGGGATCAAGTGGGGTATTTTAATTACCATACGGACTTGGTATCTACCTTTCAATTGATCATTTCGAACGGTTCAGATTCCTTGGTGTCGGCTGGAGGCAATGTGTCGTTTTGTTATGATGATATGCAGTGGACCACAGGTGATGCTTCAGGTGGATGGGGCGGTTTCGGCGGCTCGCCTGCAACAGTTGGCCTGAATACAGGAAATGGTGTAAATTATTTTCAAGTTGGTCAATTCATTCAGCCCGGGACAGATTTTGACGGCCCAACAGGTCTTGCAGATGGGGTAGATTTCTTGGATGGACAAGAGATTTATTTCAATGTGTCAGGAGCCGGCGCGACAAATACACCACCACTTTTGGTGAGCAGTTCAATCTGTGATACCATCGATGTATATACCGGAGACACCTTAGTGAAGGCGCTCAATTCGATTGATTTTAATTTTGGTGTCATGACACCAGAAATCGATCAGACGATAGAAATCACCGCTTCTTCAGACATTCCTGCGGGAGCATTTACCTATACACTCAATCCGTTGAGCACACAATATTACGCTATTGCAGCAACATTCAATGCGACAGGAATTGCACCTGGATTTTATCACCTAGAGTTAACGATTACTGACAATGGAATCCCAGCGGGAGTGACGACAAAGCAATTTGTGTTTGAAGTGATTTATGATGCCACAGCACAAGTGGATGAGGTTACTGCAAGCGCATTTAAATTGTATCCAAATCCGACACAAAACGAGTTGACAATCTCCTTGAACGAAAAAGTTGAAAGCGCTCAGGTTGTGGTGTATGACGTGTATGGGAAGGTAATCCTAACGAAGAACATTCAACAGCATGGACAGTTGGATCTGTCATCGTTCTCAGCGGGGATTTACATGGTAAGCATTGTGGTTGACAACGAAGTAGTTGGCGTACAACGCATCGTAAAGGAATAAGATAAACTCAAAATGATGAGAAAAGAAAGTCTGGCCTTCGGGTTGGACTTTTTTGTTTAAAGGGATTTTTCAAAGGCTTTTCCCCGATCGTTCAACCCCACGGCGAACAACCTCTTCAAATACGTCAAGGTTGATGTCTTCTAGTTTTTTGAACGCAATACAATAACCGGTAACTTTCGCTTTGCCAAGTCGTTCACCGAAAATTTCCGCCAGATTCATGGTGTTCCGAATCCCCATGATATAGACGGAGATCCCACGTGTGTTGGCGCTAATGCCGATCTGAAAAACCTCACGGATGGATTTATCCGCAAAGTTGTGCATATAGGCACCGTAGCCGATTGTTGGGTTTGTCACAACCTTTCCTTCAGCATTCAAACCCTCATCGAACCATAATTTGCTATTGGGTAGCCAGCGAAGCATTAAGTTGTGCAATTCGTGTAAATCTGCACAAGTTGCGTCGGGCTGCTTGTTAATGTAAGTGTTTATTTGAGCCGTGATTTCCATGGAGCACAGAAAAAATTAAGGTAGCGGAATTTGGGCTAAAATGAAGTCACCGTCCCATTTTCTTTAAGTAGTTCAAATGAAGTGGAAGAAGTTGATAGTAAGACACACATTGGTACTGCACACCATGATCATCAATAATTTTCTTTAATAGGGGAGTAAGTGAAGGATAATGACAATGACAGATGTTCGGGAATAAATGATGTGCTACATGATGATTGAAACCACCCATGAAAAAATTGATAATGGGATGATTTGTAGAGTAATCAAGGGTTGTAAGCACTTGATGCTCTGACCATGTATAGGGCAACCTGCCGTTGCTGTCTGGCAAGGGGAATTGGGTTTTGGTATTTAAATGAACCGGAATTACGAACAACAACATGATTAAGCCAGGCCCAAGATAAATGGCCACATTCAACAAGATTAGTTGTTGCCAATTTAGTCCTAGGATGAGAAGTGGTGCAACAATATGAACGCCTAGAATAAAAAGTTTGGTAAGCAACAAATTGTAGAGTTCTTTGCGCGGGTGTTCAAGTCGTTGACCATCTGGAGTTCTAATTGCCTTGAAGGCCAACATGTCTTTGTAGGATACCCAGGCAAAATAATAAAACAGATAAGCCATTGGTAAATAAATGTGCTGAAACCGAAATACAGCTCTTTTTTTAGCACCCTTGACCAGTCGTCCAATTTTAAACTCATCAATATCGGCATCTGATCCGCTGATGTTTGGTCCATAATGATGTCTGTTGTGTTTGTGCTGAAAAATATAAGAGGATACACCAATCAAATTGAGAATATACAGTAGGATACGGTTGTGCTTCTTGTTCTTAAATACGGCATGATGACCGGCATCATGTGCCAAATTAAATGCAGCAAAGAATGTAAATAAACCGTATGAAAAGCCAGCAAGTAAAACCAACGGAAAATTTGGATAAAAAAGGTAAATGGCGAGATAAGAACTAAGCAAACCCAAGAGCATGATGAGTAGTTTAGCCATCATCATTGCATTCATGAACGGATTAATCTTGTTCTGTGTAAAGTACTTGTTGACTTCAACAGTTAATTGTTGCATCAAGTCATCGGGCCCACTTTTATAGTACAGTTGCATACACGAATATAGCGAAATTAAGCAATCTTCATTTTGTTGTCTGCAAGTACATTACGTTGTTCGGGCTCGTATTGTCTTAAGTAATGCGAATGAAAATCCTCCCAAAGCGCCAACGCTCACCGCTGCGCCAGCAAGATCCAAAAATACTACTGTAAAATTGGAATAAAAGTTACTCGATGCATACCAAAAGAAGTCCGTCATGCAGGCCACTAAAACACCCAAAATTGCACTGAACGAAATGGCTTTGATAATTGAAGTGATGTTCGTGTGAAATAGTACAAAGTTGACCAACAAGGAATATGCGAAACACGATGCATACAAAAAGGGCATGCTAAAATCCGTAGTCTTTTTAAAGCCTTCAATTTTTGTGGTGTGCGCCTCCGTGTATGCTCCAAGTACCACATCAAAAACAAGCCATCCTAGAAAGAGGTAAAAAAAGCTGCCGAGTAAAGAGGAGATGAGCAGTCTCAAAAGCGATGTTGTCATGGATTGTACTTTAATGTGTTACGTAAAACTAATAGCCGAGATTGGTCTTGAAGGTAAAGAGTTTAATTGAAAATGGAGCAAAATGAATCAAGGCAAATCCTTGTAGACAATAGGCATTAATTAGCCAATAGCACATTCTTACTTTTGCATGATTAAATTTATCGAATTAGCAAAAGTCCGTTAATGCGAGAAGACAACCACTTTGTGCACTTCAGTATATTGAGCGCGTTGAATCGTGAAATAATAGGTTCCTGTAGCCAACTCTTGGATGGATGAATGCGATCATGGCACATTCTGTTCGTTTTCTACCAAGATCCATCGTGGTTAAAGTCACGCGAAAAATTCAAGACAAAGCGAAGTAGTTGGGCGATTGCTTTTTAGAGGGATTAATTCTTTAGCTAAAGGTTAAAAGCTAGTGCGGGACTCTAACCAACTGAGCTAGTTCTCCTTAAGGGACAAAAATTATTAAAAAAACAAAAAAAGGGTACATTTCTGTACCCTTTTTGCTCCTCCTCTTGGGCTCGAACCAAGGACCCTCTGATTAACAGTCAGATGCTCTAACCGACTGAGCTAAGGAGGAATTTCGGTTGTTTTACGCAAAAGCGAATGCAAATATAAAGAAACAATTTATTCTGCAAAGCGCCAATTCAAAAAAAGTAGTTCGTCGTTGGATTTAAAAATCGTCCTCGTCCAAGGTGAAATCGTCCAAGGAACTGTCGAAGCCATCGTTTGACTCGTCGCTATCGACCAAATCATCGCAGTTTTCATCTTCACATTTTATTGGACGTAAGATGTTTGTTCGAGATACATTCAAGCGAATCTCTGTGCGAATGCTTCCGTCCTCTTGGATATAGGCCTTGGCGAAGGGAGTGCCTTCTAACTCAACCAAAGCCCCTTTCTTCAGGAAGTCAAGGATGCGTTGTGTAGATCCTTCTTTCTTCCAAATGGTACAATTCACCCAAGTCGTTTTGGTCTTGGTTTCGCCCGTGCGTTTGTCTCGCCAATTTTTGTTGTGTGCAACAGGAAAATTAATGGCGATGACCCCACGTTCCATGGTCTTGATCGTGGCGTCCCTTCCAATATTACCGATAAGGCGTGTCTCAAATACAGTAGCCATACAGTCGATTTTTGTGTGAATGTACAAAATAAATTAAACAAGAAACAAGAACCTTTTCTCGTTTAATTCACTCATTACAAGCGAATCACATAGGCATCCTTGAAGCCATTGCTGCGCACTTTTTCAAGGTCTTTGTTCGCCGCATCTTTGCTGGTATACGCACCTACGGTGTATTGGAATTTGTATTGCGTTTCGCCGTCTATCTTTCTTCGTGTTACAGGCATCCCTAACTTTTTGAAGCTCTCGTGTCCCGTGTCGATTTCACTTTTGGAGGACATGATCCGAATGACATAGGTTCCGGCATCGGCACCCGAAGCTGTTGTGTTGGAGTTGTTTGCTGGGGCGGACGGTGTCGTCTTGATGAAGCTGATGCTTGGATGCTCTTTTACGATAAATGTTTTTAAGGCGCGATACATCGCCGAAGCAAGCACGTCCTGTCCGGCAGCGCTGTTCAGGTATTGGGCTTCAGCGTCATTGGTGAGAAACCCACATTCGACCAATACTCCGGTCATGTTCGTGTATTTCAATACCTGTAAGGAATGTTCGCGATCCTCGGTGTCTTTTACGCCCCGGGAATGTCGGCCTGCTTTCTTGGAGAATTCATGTTCGAATTGCTGGGCAAGCCCCACGGATTTTTTTGCACTCATGGTGTGCACGTGTGATTCAGTTCCGTGGACAGATTTTTTGTCGTTGGCATTGCAATGCACGGAAATGAAATAATCCGCACCAACGCTATTGGCTTTCGCAACGCGGTCATCTAAGGTGGGAAAACTGTCGTCCGTTCGGGTGTAGATGATGGTCACATTCTTAAGGTTTTGTTCGATGTAGGCGCCAAATTTTTTCGCAATCAAAAGATTGAGTGCCTTCTCAGGTTGAATGTTTTTCATTTCCGACAGATGGCCGGGATCACTTCCCCCATGTCCTGGGTCGATAACGATAATGATTTTGTCCTTTTTAGGCAATGGCGTGAACGACCCAACCAGTGGGACGAGGATACAAATCACGAAAAGCTTCATCAGTCTCATACTACAAATTTAGAAGCGGTACTTTTTTTATTTACTTTGTAACGAAAAGCTTACGAAAAGTAAAATGTTAATAGCGGAATGGGTGAGGTGAAGAACGTTGCGGTTGTTGAGATTGGAGGCTCCCATGATGAATGCTTGTTGTCGCAATTTTTTGCACTTAAACAGGCTGGATGCTGCATTCATTTCGTTGGAACAGAAGAACTTTGGCAGCGAAATCAGGTCTTTCATTCCTTGGTAGATACGTTTGTTCCCATCAAAGTTGGACAAGGAGCCATCGCAGATTTCATGACGATGCGCCGCTTGAACAGCTATTTTGCCGCCGAGAAAATAGACAAGGTGATCCTAAATACTGCACAAGGTGGACACGTTCGGAACCTTTGTTTAACCGCGAAGAAGTCAACCGAGTTCATCGGAATCATCCATACGCTGCGGAAGTTTAATGGAAGCTTCACCCAAAAGGTCATCAGCCGAAAGGTGAAGAAATACTTCGTGTTGAACACCTTTTTTCTTGAACAGATTCCACCGCAGAATGGTGTTCGGTTAGAAGCGTTTTATCCCCTACGTTTTCCAACGTTTGAACATTCCGCTAGAGAAACGAAAACCTTTACACAAATTGCGGTCATTGGCGGTGTTGAAAATCGCCGCAAGGATTTGATGGGGAGTTTGCCCTTGATGGAATCCATTTTGGATCTGAACATGCGCATCGTATTTCTAGGAAAAAGTGATCCGGACAAGGAAGAGGTGCTTGCGTTTAAAAAAGCCTTGGAGGAAAAGGGTTTGCAAGAAAAGGTCATCCTTTTTGATGAATTTGTGGATGCGCAACACTTTGATGAGGCACTCAAAACCACGGATTTTATTTGGCCGATGGTGCATCCGGAAACAGAAAGTGCCAAGGAGTATTTCCGAAATCAAATTCCAGGCGCCTTGAATGTGTCCCTTGGCTATAAAATTCCCCTTTTTGTGCACCGTGAGTATGCTTCATCGTGGAGTGACTTGCACACTGCTGCGACGTATAAGCTGGAAACATTTCGTGAAGACCTCGAGAAAGCAATTGAGAATCATCAAAAGTTAAGTGATGAACTTACACAAAACACGAAGTATTCGGTGGTTTATCAGGAGGAAAACTACGTGAAATTTATCTTTGACATTGCTTTCAAAAAGTAACTTTCTTGGATTTGATTCCAAAAAAGTTCTGTTTTTCAACACATCATCTAGTTACTCCCCAAACCCGTTCTGCTCCAAAATGATCTTTGCTTTGGCCGCGCCAACAACCTTGGTCAGTTCTTCGAGGCTTGCTTTTTTAATGGCAGAAACGGTCTTGAAATGCTTCATGAGTGCTTCTTGTGTCTTCTTTCCGATGCCTGCAATTTCGGTGATCTCAGAGGTAAGCGCTCCTTTGCTGCGGCGATTTCGGTGATGGGTAATCCCAAATCGGTGTGCTTCATTCCGCATAAATTGCACAACCTTTAAACTTTCTGAGCGCTTATCGATGTAGATGGGTAAGGAATCTCCTGGAAAAAAAATCTCTTCCAAACGCTTGGCAATGCCAACGATGGCAACCTTTCCTCGGAGTTCTAGTTCTTCTAAAGCCTTTAACGCAGCACTCAACTGTCCTTTTCCACCGTCAATGATGATCAACTGTGGCAAGGTCTGACCTTCATCCAACATCCTGCGGTAACGGCGGTAAACGGCTTCTTCCATCGTTGCGAAGTCATCTGGACCTACCACCGTTTTGACATTGAAGTGGCGGTAGTCTTTTTTGCTCGGCTTTGCATTTCGAAATACCACACAAGCGGAAACGGGGTTCGTTCCTTGGATGTTGGAGTTGTCAAAACACTCCATGTGCACGGGTAGTTCGGTCAATCGGAAGTCTTTTTTAACTTGCTCGAGAATGCGGTTGGTGTGTTTTTCTGGATCCTTAATTTTTTCTTGCTTCGCTTTGTCAAGTCGGTAAAACTTGGCGTTGCGCAAGGAAAGTTCAACCAACTGTTTTTTATCTCCGCGCTGCGGAACGTGCACATTAAATTCGGGGAAGCTTAGGTCAAGCGGTATGTCTGTAACGACTTCTTTGGAGCTACTTTCGTAACGCGCACGCAATTCGGGCAATACGTAACTAAGAATTTCATCTCGAGTTTCGTCTAACTTTTTCTTTACTTCCGCGGTGTAAGCATGGATAATGGAACCATTGTGAATGACCAAATAGTTCACGAAGGCTGCATCATTTTCTTCAAGCAACGTGCAGACATCGATCTCGTGGATGCTTGGCGAAACAATCGTGCTTTTCGCTTGGTACTGTTCTAAATTCTGAATTTTTACCTTTAGGGCTTGGGCCTGTTCGAACTCAAATTTTTCGGAGTGACTGAGCATTTGCTGCTTTAGCGAACGGATTACCGATTGACTATTTCCTTTCAGTAATGACTCAATTTGTGTGATGTAGTCGTTGTAGGCCGCTGTCGTTTCGGCACCAACACAAGGTGCTAAACAATTTCCAAGGTGATATTCCAAACAAACCTTGTATTTCTTTTCCTTGATTTTTTTATCCGCCAAGTCCAACGCACAAGTACGTAAGGGGTAGAGCTCACGAATGAGGGAAAGCAAAGTTTGCATCACCTTTCCACTAGGGTAAGGACCGAAATATTTCGACCCGTCGCGAACAAGATAACGTGTTGAGAACACGCGTGGAAAGGGTTCGTTTTTTACACAAATCCACGGGTAGGTTTTGTCGTCTTTCAGTTGAATGTTGTACTTCGGCTGGTATTTCTTGATGAGGTTGTTTTCCAGCAAGAGGGCGTCCAACTCCGTGTCCACTACGATGTACTGGAGATCCACGATGCGCTTGACCAATAAATAGGTTTTCCCGTTTTCTGGCGTTTTTGTAAAATAGGAAGTGACGCGTTTTTTCAGGTTTTTGGCCTT
>Ga0222712_10002087_pt1 | contig 23472 bp, 22 predicted proteins | sample C33_657DmetaG_FD_165043 | JGI IMG/M metagenome (GOLD analysis project Ga0222712, IMG submission 165043) | Estuarine water microbial communities from San Francisco Bay, California, United States - C33_657D | ecosystem: Environmental > Aquatic > Marine > Unclassified | place: USA: California... | reverse complement strand
AGGTTCAATATCAAATGCTAATTTAGCTAACTCAGCAATAACAATTGGTTCAACATCTACCGCATTAGGTGCAACATCAACAACCATAGCAGGTTTAACTTCAGTAACCTCAACTACATTTGTAGGAGCATTAACAGGTAACGCTTCAACTGCAACAACCGCTGGAACAGTCACAACCGCAGCACAAAGTGCAATCACATCAGTTGGTACGTTAACTACTTTGACGGTAAGTGGAGCAACAGCAACGGGAGCATTAACAGTCACAGGAGCAATAACTGCAACAGGTGATATCACAGCATTTGCTGCTTCAGATATTCGTTTCAAAGAAAACATCACAGCAATTGAATCTCCAATCGAAAAAATCAAAATGATTAGTGGTAACACATACGATTGGAAAGCAGAAAATAAAGATATACATGGATTTGAAGGAAACGATGTCGGTGTAATCGCACAAGAAATCGAAGTAGTTCTTCCACAATTAGTTGTAACTCGTGATAATGGATACAAAGCGGTTAAATATGACAAATTAGTAGCTTTATTAATCGAAGGTATAAAAGAACAACAAAAACAAATTGAAGATTTATCAAACAAAATTAATAAATTAGAAAATGAACTATAATCCATAACGGGTTATAGTTCAAAAACTTCTTATATAAGGAGTTTCTAGTCAGATAATTATATAATGAAATTATTAAGTCATACATATGGCACAAGTATTAAAGCTAAAAAGAACAGCAGTCCAGGGAAAATCACCTACAGCCGATACTCTTGAATTAGGAGAGTTGGCGATAAATACTTACGATGGTAAGTTATATTTTGAAAAAGATGATGGTGTCCCTTCCATACAATCAATAGTTGTTACGGATGCCCTAATTACTGGTTCTCTTAATATTAATGGTGCTATAACTGCTTCTTATTTCAAAGGAAATGGTTCTCAAATAACTTTCGGTGGGACTGGAATGGTTTCTGGTTCATCTCAATTAACATCCTCATTAGATTCAAGATATTTAAATACATTAGGTGAAGGAACTATTAGTGGTTCGTTCACTGGTTCATTTGGAGGAGATGGTAGTGGATTAACAAATCTACCTGCATCTGATATATCTCAAGTAGCAACTGTTAATTACGCTTTCTTTAATTCCTCAAACATATCGGTTAGTCATAATTTTAATTCACGAAATGTAATCATTTCAGTATATGATTCTAATTATGCACAAATAATCCCATCATCAGTAACTCTTACGGATTTAAATACTGCAACAATAGTATTAACTTCCGCTCAAAGTGGTTATGCAGTAGTTGCTAAAGGTGGTCACATCGTTAGTGGTTCTGCAGATGATTCAAATAAATTAAATGGCCAATCCGGTTCATATTATTTAGATTATACAAATCAAACAAACAAACCAAGCGGATTAGTTAGTGGTTCATCTCAGATAAAAAATTATGGAGATTTTGTAACAACGGGTTCAAACTCATTTACGGGAACACAAAATATAAATGGTAATATCAATTTAACAGGTTCAATTTTACCTGGTGTAAATAATACATACGATTTAGGTTCTCCTAGTAAACAATTTAGACACTTATACGTTTCAACTGGTTCAATTTATATGAACGGAGTTGCAATTCTTTCATCTAATGCAACTGATTTAACATTTACAACTGATACAGGACAATCTTTAAAATTATTAGAAACTGCAACTGATACAATTACATTACAAACTGCAGAAGGTAATTTAACACTTAATTCAACCGGAGCAGGTGATATAGTTTTAGACCCAACTACGGGTGTAATCGCATTAAAAGGTACAACAACTTTATATAGTGGAAATAAAATACTTTCATCTGATGGAAATGCAATTCAATTTGGAAATAGTATAGCAATTACAGGTTCACTTACTACAACAACTGGTTTAATAGTCGGTGGCGATTTAGTAGTAAATGGTACAACCACAACAATTGATTCAACCAACGTAAATATTGGTGATAATATTATAGTATTAAATGGAACACTTACTACAAATGGTGGTATTTACGTTAAAGATGCAGCGGGTGGAAACACAGCAACTGGTTCATTATTATGGGATACTACAAATGATAAATGGATTGCAGGCCCTAAGGGAAGTGAATTAGGAATACTAAGGACTGGTGGGGATAGTGTCGTATCAGGGTCATCTCAAATTACTTTTAGTGGAATTAGTTCATTACCAACATTAATATCCGGGTCGATACAAATATTAGGTGGAAGTAACATCGTATCGTCTTCTACCCAAATCATTTCATCATTAGTAAGTCAATCAATTAATTTAGCAAATGGTGCAATCACTGCATCATACTTTGTTGGAGATGGTAGTGGTATTACAAACGTAGTAACTGAAATTGCAGAAGTTGCAACAATCACATCTTCGTTTGATACGCAATCAACTATTGCCGTAACGCATAACTTTAATACTAAAAATGTATTAGTTTCAGTATATGGAACAAATGATTCACAAATAATACCATCATCAGTAACACTCACTAATAATAATACTGCAACAATAGTATTATCATCCGCTCAAAGTGGTTATGCAGTAGTTGCTAAAGGGGGGCATATAGTAAGTGGTTCTACTTCGTGGAATAACTTAGCAGGAATGCCAAGTGGATTAGTAAGTGGTTCTTCACAAATAACTGGATTAACAACTTATAAAGAAACAGTTAGTGGTAATTCAACTTATTCAATTACACATAGTTTAAATGAAGAATATCCAATAGTTCAAGCATGGAATACTACTAATAAAAGACAGGAAGTTCCTTCAATTATAGAATCAACTTCGGTTAATGCGTTGACAGTAACGTTTGCTGGAGTATTTGCTGGATTAATTATAATAAAAAAATAATATAAATGGTTTACGATGTATATTATACAACCGGCGGTGGACCGTGGGTCAATGCAGGTTCTGATATTTGGGTAAATCTTTGGATGGAATTAATAGCACCTAAATTAGATGTTAAACCAATTCTACTAATTCATAGAAACAAACCCAAAGGACACGAAGATTACCAATTTCCAATAGAAACTTACTGGCATGGTGAAAATATTCAAAAGTTTGAAGAACTATGTAAAGGTGCAAGGAGAATTAATATTCTACATGGACATTATACTCCAATGAAACCAATTGTAGATAATAAAGATAAAATTCATTCAAATATATTACATAATTCAGTAGACCATATTCTAAAATCTCAATTTGGAAGTGATTTACCAATAGGACATCATCCGTATATGAGTTCAGAATGGGAACAAGAGGTTACTGATTGGTGTGAGAATAACATATGGGTAGGATTATACGAAATACTTTATAAAAACACCAATATACCAAATTTTTACGAATTTAAATGGAATTTACCTCTATCCGAATCTAACAAATTAGGATTTGCTGCAAGAAGTGAAGGTAGAAAAAATCCACATTATTTAGATAAAATCCCAAGTCTTATTTTTACTGATTCACAAGAATTTAATGTACTTTGGAAAAATGGAGTAAAAGTAGATGTTTCAAAATCAAAATTATATCATTATAATTCAGATTTTAAAGACACTTTTTATGATATGGATTGGGGGGTATCACACTCTGCGTTTATATCAGAACCCTTTGGATATTCAATATTTGAAGTGGTTGATAAAGGTAAATTACCAATACTACATTCGAGTTGGTGTAAAGATTTAGAATATCCATACCGAGCATCGTCTAAAACTGAATTTTTTGATATTTATACAAAGATTACTACATTACCTTATTCTGAAAAATTATATTGGTTCAATACTATAAAAACTTATATGATTGAAAAATATACGGATAAGAATAAATGGATTGATTCATTATTAGATATTTATAACAAATAGGAAAAACATAAATGGCAACATTAACATCAGGACAAACCAAAAGTTTAAATAATTTAGCTGCAGCAACAGGTCAAGGTACAAAATCAATCTCAGCAGCAAAGGGAGATTCAATTGGGCCTATTGCAATGTCATCATTCGCAATTGATGCAGTTGGTTCGGTAACTGGTTATACCTACGCAGTTGAATCTACAACAGAAACATATACGTTAGGTTTTGATGCAGCCGGTACAAATTTTGCCAGAATTAGTGGTAGAGGGGCAAACTTTACATGGAGTGTAGCTGCAGGTTCATATATAACATTAGGAACAAATAGTGGTACAACTTGTACGTTTAACGTATCATCAATGAATCCACAATCCCCAGGGGCACAAACGGTACTACAAACAATTCAAACTCATACGCTTCGTGCAGTATTTGCAGATGGATATAATACACACGCAACTGGATATAACACATCTAAAGATAAGACGGTTTATTCCGTAGATTCGTATGACGGTAACTCAGTTGCATTATGTTTAACATCTGATTCACCCGTAACAATGGCTGATGGGTCTATTAAAGAAGTTGGTCAAATTGAAGAAGGTGATAAATTAAAAGGATTTTCTTTAAATGGATTATCAATTGATTCAGATGGTACATTTTATGATTGGTCTACATCTGAATTAAATAAAATTGAAAAAGAAGTAACAGTTGTGAATGTAATATATTCATTTACTGGTAAATATTATAATATTAATAATGGTGAAATTACAGCTACATCAGAACATCCTCTATTAGTTAAAGATTCTACTGATAATTTATATAGATTCAAACAAATGTTTAATTTAACTATTGGTGATAAATTAATTAAATTTGTAAATGGTGATACACAAGAAGTAGATATAATATCGATAACAATTGATGAAGAAACATCTGAAATTGTATCATTAGATGTGGAAGCAGAAGATACTTATTTAGTAAATGGATATATTACCCATAATAAAGGTGGTAATTCATTTACAGATTTAGCAGCACCCGGTGTACCTACTTCAATAGCATATTCATCTCCAAGTGTAAGTTGGACGGCACCTGCATCAGTAGGAACGGGTGGTATTACTGCATATGATGTACAAATATCAACAGGAAATACATTTGTTTCCAACACAGTAGATAATACGGAATGGAGCACCAACACTATCGAAGTTAATACTCTATTAACGGCAGGGACTTGGTATGTTAGAGTTAGAGCGATTGACCAAGGTCTTAAAGGGACTTGGAGTAGTGCAGTTTCATTTGTTAGATAATTTTTTTATCGTTTGGGAAAAATCTATATATTTATATATATAACTAATTAATAAACAAAATATATCAAAATGGCAGAAAAAATTAAGTTTACGGAAGACGAAGTCGCACAAATTAACAAATTACGAATTGAAGTTGGGGCTGTTTTTACTGAATTAGGACAAATTCATATTGAAAAAAAAAGAAGATTGTCAGAATTAGAAGAAAGAGAAGCAGAATTAACTAAACAACATTCGGATTTAGTTATAACGGAAGAAACCTTATTTAAAGGTTTAAATGAAAAATACGGAGATGGTGATTACAACCCTATAACGGGAGAATTCACACCAATCGCGGAATAATACTACGTTACGCATATATAAAATAATATTTTAGAAAAAGTATCTAATACTTATATGTGTATCATTACACAAACTTAATAGGAGTAAATAAAATGGCAGAAAAAATTGTATCACCTGGTGTATTCACAAGAGAGAATGATTTATCATTTTTATCACAGGGTATAGGAGAAATAGGGGCAGCAATAGTAGGACCTTTTAGTAAAGGACCAGCGTTCTTACCAACTATCGTCAATACACAATCAGAATTTGAAGAAATATTCGGTACACCTGATGGGGAATACTATACAGGGTACGCAGTTCAGAACTATTTAAGAGAAGCAGGAACAGCAACAATTGTTCGTGTTGGTCACTTAGGTGGTTATTCACACGTAGCACCAATTGGTATTAAAGTAACATTAGTATCTGGTTCTGCTTCAGGAACATATGCAAGTGGTAGTGAACATATCATCGGTACATTACACGCTACAGTAAGTGGTAGTGAATCAACCGGATTTGCAACTAGTTCAATAACCTTTGCAAACGGAACAACAACTGATACTTATTTTACAATTAGTGGAAGTAACATAGCATACAATGGTTCAGCATCAATTGACCCTGCACAAGGAAATGATATTGGTGATGTATTTGGAGAATCTCCATTTGGAACTAAAAAAGCATATGTGTATACATACTTTGAAAAAACAGCTACCGATTTAAGTGCATACTTATCTGCAGGTTCTGGTTCTATTTCATTAGTTCAATTACCAACTCAAGCATTTACTGATGACACTACTTACGCATCTACTCCAATGGTTAAATCCCAATTGATTAGTGGACAAAGAAGTGACCTATTCCGTTTCCATACGTTAGGTGATGGTAATCCATACAATACTGAATATAAAGTAAGTATTTTTAACGTTAAAGCAGCAGGAGTATCTGGTGCAACTGATTACGCAACATTCTCAGTAGTAGTTCGTGGATTTAGTGATACAGATAGAAAAAAATCAGTAAAAGAAACATATAATAACGTTAACTTAGACCCTGCATCTCCAAACTATATTGCTAAAGTAATTGGTGATAGAAATTTAACAATTGATGCAAATGGCAAACAAAGTGAAAATGGTGATTACGCAAATCGTTCTAAATTAGTTAGAGTAGAAGTATCATCTGAGGGTTCATTCCCTATCATAGCAGCACCTTTTGGACATGGTGCATACATCAATCCAATTGATGCAACGATAGAAACAATCGTTCCTGCAGTTATTTATTCAACCGGTTCTGCTAATAATACAGCATCATCTGCATATAGATACTCTGGTATTGATTTAGAAACTACTGCAGTAAAAATAAATAATACACAATATTTAAAACCATTACCGGGAACTGAATTTAGTACTGGTAGAAATACTGATTTTACATTTGATGCAGATATTACTGCTATTGTAAGTGGGTCAGTTTCAACATATAATTTTGCTTATTCATTATCAACTGATGATTCAGCCGAAACAATTGCTAAAAGACAATTCACATTAGCATTTCAAGGTGGGTTTGATGGTGTAACTCCAACAAGAGTTGCAAGCAAAGGTTCTGATTTATCATCTGGTAATTCACAAGGATTTAACTTAGCAACATCAATTGCAAGCGGTTCAGTTGCATATGTAAAAGCAATCAACGCGGTATCTAACCCTGATGATTTCGATATCAACATAATCGCAGCACCTGGTATAGTTCGTAGACATCACTCATATGTGTTTGACTACATAACTGAAATGTGTGAAAATAGAGAAGATGTATTCTTCATTGGTGATGTAGTTGGATGTGATAGTGGTAATGATACAATTGATGAAGCAGTTGCACAAGGTGCAGCAGTAGATTCTAACTATGTAGGTACTTACTACCCGTGGGTTAAGACAATCGATAGAAACACAAACAAATTAACTGCAGTACCACCATCAGTATTGATGCCAGGTATTTACGCAGCAAATGACGCGGTTGCAGCAGAATGGTTCGCACCAGCTGGTTTAAATCGTGGTGGAATCGTAGGAGCAGTTTCAGTATTGAATAGATTAACACACGCAGAGAGAGATACATTATACGAAGGAAAAATAAATCCTATCGCATCTTTCCCTGGCGAGGGTATCGTGGCATTTGGACAGAAAACATTACAAGAAAAATCATCAGCGTTAGATAGAATCAATGTTAGAAGATTACTTATCAAAGTTAAGAAGTATATTGCTTCTACATCAAGATACTTAGTATTCGAACAAAATACTTCTACCACTCGTTCAAGATTCTTAAATACAGTTAATCCTTATTTAGAAGCAATTCAACAAAGACAAGGTTTATATGCATTTAGAGTAGTAATGGATGAGACTAATAACACTCCTGATGTAATTGATAGAAATATATTGGCTGGACAGATTTTCTTACAACCAACAAAAACCGCTGAATTCATCGTATTAGATTTCAATATCTTACCGACTGGAGCATCGTTCTCAGCATAAATTTTAAAAAAAAGAGAAACCTTATATTTATTAATATAATAGGAGAAAATAAAAATGGCAGAAATATTAGAGTTTAACGAAATGTTCTATACCAACTTTGAACCAAAGATGAAAAATCGTTTCATCATGGAAATCGGTGGTATCCCTTCATATCTTATCAAAACCGCTAACAGACCAAACATTCAGTTTGAAGCTGTAACATTAGAACACATCAACTTAAAAAGAAAGTTGAAAGGTAAAGGTGAGTGGCAAGATTTAGAAATCACATTGTATGACCCAATTGTACCATCTGGTGCACAAGCAGTAATGGAGTGGGTTAGAACTTCACACGAATCCCTAACAGGACGTGATGGATATGCAGATTTCTACAAAAAAGATATTGATATCTATATGTTAGGACCAGTGGGTGATAAAATTGAACAATGGAAAATCAAAGGTGCATTTATCTTAAACGCACAATTTGGTGAGTTAGATTGGACATCAAATGACCCTGCAGAAATCACATTAACGTTATCTTACGATTACGCAGTACTTGAATTCTAATAGAATTAAAATATAAAATTAAGAAAGGAGATAGAAATATCTCCTTTTTTTTCAATTTTTTTTTATTTATATATTTATATACAATAAACAAAATAAAGGTAAAATATGTCACAATACGAATTCTCAACGGAGATAATTTCATTACCATCTCAAGGTAAGTGTTATCCAGAAACAAATCCATTATCAAGTGGTAACATCGAATTAAAATACATGACGGCAAGAGAGGAGGAAATTCTTACCTCTCAAAGTTTGATTAAAAAAGGTGTAGTATTAGATAAATTATTCGAAGCAATTATAGTAGATAAGAAAGTAAATCCAGATGATATTCTTTTGGGTGATAAAAACGCTATTATGCTAGCAACTCGTATTTTAGGATATGGTCCTGAATATAAAATTCAAATACAAACCTCAACCGGTGAAAACGAAACTATTAACGTAGATTTGGGTAAAGTTCAAACAAAAGATATTGATTTTAGTAAATTAACTAGCGATAATCGTTATACATTTAAAACATCCACTGGTAATGTATTAGTTTTTAAATTATTAACTCATGGTGATGAAAAAAGAATTGATGCGGATGTTAATGCAATGAAACGATTAAGTAAAGATTCAATGGGCGGAGAATTAACTACTCGTTATCGTTATATGATAGTTTCCGTTGATGGAAACGAAGATACTAAATCAATTACTGATTTTATTAATAATAAATTTTTATCAAAAGATACTAAAGCTTTTAGAGAACATTTAAAAGTAATCCAACCGGATGTTAAAATGGAGTTTGATTATACTGACCCAGAGACGGGAGAAACGGAGGTACGCTCTATACCAATGGGCGTAAACTTTTTTTGGCCTACCGACTAATTATTCTGTTATATTACATAAACAAATTTTTGAATTATGTTATTTTGGAAATGGGTTTATTCAATCAGATGTGTATAGATTACCGGTTCATTTAAGAAATTTTTATTATAAAGAATTGGTTGATACAAAGAAACGAGAAAGCGATAACGCAAATAAAGCAACAAAAACTAATCAACAATCAAAAGGCCCTGGTGTAAGAGTGAGGAAATAAATTCCTCACTTTTTTTATGTCTTATATTTATAGTAGTATAAATGGGAAATACTATGAAATTAACTGAAACAATAAGAAAAAGTATAAAAGAATTTATAACCAAAAAACATTCTATTCGAGAAGGGGTAGTTGATTATATTTTTGGAAAAATTCTTGTAAATAAATTAAAAAAAGATAAAGATTTTGTTGCTATGGCTACTAAATTGGATGCTGACATGCAAAAGATTAGAGATAAAGTAGAACAATTAAAGAAGGATGGTAAAAAAATCCCTGCACATTACAAAGCAATCTTAAATATACAATAATCTGATATTAATATATAATGGCAAAAAATGTAAATAAAATTGTAGGAGATGCACAAGAAGACTTAGTAAGAAAGCAAAAGGAATCGGTACGTCTTCAAAATGACTACAATGATGCATTAAAAGTTTCTGCATCTATTAACAAAGGTATTATTGATGGTATTGATGATGAGATTGATTATAGAACAACGTTAGGTAAGAAAGTAAAGACATATAATGATGAATTAAAATCATCAGTATCACAACTAACTAACTCAGAAAGTGTTGCAAAAAAATTAGTAGAGATTGAAGCAGAAAAAGAAAGAATCGGAAAATCTTACTTTGGTTCAAATAAGGCAGTTGGTGAAGAAATGCTACGTTCATTGGCTGTTGCCGAAGAAAGTTTAAATATTGAACATCAACGATTAGCAATAACTGAAAAAGTAAATGATGCTGCTACTGATTTAGCAAATAGTTTAGGAAGTTCATTTGATGGATTAGTATCGGGTGCTAGTAATATACCTGTAATAGGTGGGTTATTAGGTAAACTTGGTGGTATCGGGTCAAATGCAATAAAAGATAAATTAGGTGGTGCCGCTACATCATTTGTAAGTAATTTTGCAGGTGGATTAAGAGGTGGTGCAACAACAATGCAAGCGTTAAGTGGTGCAGCAGGTGGATTAGGTGCATCATTAACAGCAGCATTAATGTCTCCATTAGTAATAATTGGATTAATTGTTGCAGGTCTTGCATTAGGAGTAAAAAGATTTAGTGAAATAGATTCAGCAGCAAAATCATTTAGAGATACAACTGGTTTATTAAATTCACAAACCACCGGGTTAAAACAAAATATTCAATCCGTATCTGCAGAGTTTGCAACATTAGGTGTAAGTGCAGAGGATGTAGGTAAAGCTGCAGGTGCATTTACTACTGAATTTAGTGGGTTAGAGCAACCTTCAAAATCAGTATTGGGTTCTATGGTTGCCCTAAATAAAAACTTTGGTATTGGAGTAGAACAAGGTGCACAATTAAATAAAGTATTTCAAAATATAGGTGGATTAACAGCTGAACAATCACAAGCCCTAATAGGTCAAACTGTTCAAATGTCTAAGATGGCCGGAGTTGCTCCAAGTCAAGTTATTAAAGATATGGCAGAAAGTTCTGAATATGCATATCGTTATTTTAATGGTTCACCCGCTGCACTTGCTAAAGCAGCAGTTCAAGCAGCAAAGTTGGGAACATCTATTAAACAGGCTGGTGCAGTTGCTGATAATCTTTTGGATTTTGAAAATAGTATTACATCAGAATTAGAAGCAAGTGCAATATTAGGAACAAATTTAAACCTTTCTCAAGCAAGATATTTAGCAGCAAATGGTGATGTTTTAGGTGCACAGCAAGAAGTATTAAATCAAGTAGCAAGTTTAGGTGATTTAACAAAATTAAATAAATTTGAACAAGAAGCTCTTGCAAAGGCAACTGGTATGCAAATGGAGGATTTAATAAATCAACAACGAATTAGAAACCAATTTAGTAATTTAGATAAAGAACAATTAGCATCTGCAATGTCTTTAATGAGTGCAGGTAAAGATATTAGTAAAATGACTAAATCTGATTTGGATGCACAAACAAAGAAATTAGCAGCACAACAAGAGATGCAATCTCAAATGGATAAATTATCAAATAGTACTGCAGGATTAGGAACTGCCATTATGGATGTGTTTCAACCAGCAGCAGCTTTTTTAATAATGATAGTAAATGATGTTGTAGATGTAGTAAGTAGTCTTTTAATGCCTACATTAACTGCAATAGGTAGTGTACTTAAAATAACATTTGGAATAGTTGGTGCTATTTGGAATGTATTTATGGCAATACTAAAACCAGTATTTGCAATTGCTGGTGCTATTATGGAAGGGTTGTTTACTCCACTTAATATGGTATCGGATGCATTACAACCACTATTTGCAAAGTTTGGAGAATTAAAGGATAAAATAATGGAAGCAGTTACCCCTATATTACCTGTTTTTAAATTCATAGGTGTTTTATTAGGAACAGTAATCGGAGGAGCAATAGGTATAATGGTAGATGCTTTTAGTGCAGGATTTGATGCAATATTCAGCGTTATTGAAGGTGTTAGTGATTTTTTCCAAAAATATTTAGTAGCCCCATTACAATGGGTAATAGATAATGTATCAAGTGTATTTAGTTCAATTGGGTCTTTTGTAGGATTAGGTGGAGATGATACTCAATCAACCGATGGTACTACATCATCAGCAATGGCAACTGAAAGTGTAAACGATGGTGTAGTTCAAAATGGTAAAGTGGTTGGAACAAACCCAGCAGATACCCTATTAGCAACTAAAGACCCTGCTAGTTTATTGGAAACAATTGCTACGGGATTAGGAACTGGTATCGGTGGATTATTAGGTGGGTTAATGGGGGGAGGACAAGATAACACCGCTATTGTTGCTAAATTAGATGAATTAATTATGGCAGTTCAATCAAATAGAGATGTCTATATGGATAAAGAGAAAGTTTCATCAGCAGTAGTGAAAACAAACGAAAAAAGTGGTGAAAACCGATTTGGGTTAATGGGAGCTTAATTATGCCAACAATATTAGAATTATTTAGAGGTTCGAATAAAGATATAACTCCAAAAATATTGGACTTAACTCCTGTGCAAGAATTATTCATAGGTTCTACGCAAGAAAAAAGTGTAAAACCAGATAAACTAACTTTAATAGAACAAGAACTTAGTGGTATTCGTATAAAAAGTAAAGTAGAATTAAATAATCCATTAATTTATGGTAACGAAGCAATTCGTATTGCAACCCGTAGTACATCATCGGTTGAGAAAATGAAACAGGCAACGGGTGGAAGTGCAGCGGATGGTGGGTTGATTGGTAAAGGATTAGGTGCTATTACTGGTGGTAAGTTTGGTAAATTTGTTTTTGGTGGTAAAGTAACATCTCTAAATCAAGCAAGAGATGGGATAAATTCTCGTATAGGTATTCCACAAAATGTGATACCAACTTATGTAAATAATACAGGTGAATTACAAGCTGGATTAGAGCCAGATACAATGATTACTCTTTCAAAAATCAGAAATGATGCAAAGGGTACAATTGTTGGTACATTCTTAAAAAATACCGGTGGTGGTAATCCAAAAACAATTGGCAAACAAATAATAGGTCAAGGTATCTCATTAGTAAAAGATAAGTTAAGAACTGCTCTATTTGGTAATCCAAATACATTAGGTGCTAACACTGCAGGTGCAACTGATAAATACGAATATAGTTCAAAATTACCATATTCAAAACAAATTGATAATGTTAAGTTTAATTCAAAATCAGTAAGTAAAGTAGATAAGGGTGCAACTGATATTACTAAAAAAGTAACTCAATTACAACTTGATGCTAAGAAAAAATTAGGAGAGGCATCTGCAAACGCAACTGCATCTCTAAAACAAAAATTAAAAGGGACCGAATCTAAAACAGAACTTAATAAATTATTAGACGAAAAGACTAAAGAAAAAACTGATGATGCTAGACCATATGATGAAAAATATAATTCATATGTAACATCGAATAGTAAAGAAACTAATTTAGGAATACCTGGCAAAGAATCTACCGATACTATAAAAAAAGATACGGCAGAAATTGGTAAAGCTAAAGAAAAATTAGGGTCAACCGCTACATCAGTAAAAGATAAACTAAAAGGTACAGAATCCAAATCTGAAATAGATAAAGCAGTTGAATCAAAAACTAAAACAACTACTGCTACCGAAAAAATATATAGTGAAAAAATGGATGTTAATACCTTAAATGGAATTGACTTATCCTTAGTATCGCCTGTGTATGGAATTGATAGAAGAAAAACAAAAGGTGTGTTTGGTACATCACCAAACGCATTTAAAGATATAAAAAATAATACTGGTGCAGTTATGCCTAATGACCCAACTAATCCGTATAGTGGAGTACCCGGTGCAAAAGCTAGTACATTAGAAACAAAATATGGAATAACAAGTAATAATGGTGATTTAATTAATAGTTCATATGGAGTAAATGGTAGTGGTAACGGAGATGATAAAGATTTAGTAACATTTTCAATAGCAGGGGTAGGTGATTCTCAAAAAGTATATTTTAGAACCTTAATAACAAGTTTAAGTGAAACTGTTTCACCAACTTGGGATTCTGCTAAATTTGTTGGTAACCCATATAGTTACTACACATATGGTGGAGTAGAACGAACCCTATCATTACAATTAAAAATGTATTGCATGAATTCGGCTGAATTATCAACAATGTGGCAAAGAATTCAATTTTTAACAGGTAAAGCATATCCAACGATTGATAAGAATAATTTAGTAAATCCACCATTTATTGAATTTACATTGGGTAATATGTATCAAAAGAAAACCGCATTTATAAACTCTCTTTCATATACAATACCAGATGATGGGGTATGGGAAACGGTAGATGGTAATCAATTACCAAAAATAGTTGAAGTTCAAATGGAATTTAAATTTGTTGAAAATATAGGTGCAGAACTTAAATTATATGGAACTCCGATTTCAAAAGAAGCAGTTAAAATAATTAATAAGAGAAGGGCCGAACAATCTGGTACAACAACGACTGTAAATGAAGAACCAAAAACCGGTGGTAGTGCACCAACTACAAATAATGGAGGAACTGCAAGTGCACCACAAGTAGTTCAACCAACAACACCTCCTGCACCAATTAATAGTGTAGGTGTAGCACAAACCGAAGCACCAAAGACGGAATCAACAAGTGGTGGTATGTTAGGGATAGATTCAACCCCAAAATCATTAGATACTGGTAAATCGGTAGAAACCCCAAAAGAAAGTAACGATGGGGCTTCATTAGCTACAATTGCAAATACTACTGAACCATCATTTAATGAAAAAGTTAGAAAATCATTTACAAAATACAAGAATCAAGGGATTACTGATAGGATATCTGCTTGGTTTGCTAACATAGAAGGGCATGATGGAAAAATAACAAATATTAAAAAAATAGGAGAAGATGAATGGTTTGCAAATGTAGAATATAAAGATGAAGATGGTAAGATACATAATTTTGTTTATTCTGATGAAAATCGAAAGGAAGGTTATGGTTCTTGGGTTAAAAGGAATAATGGTAAAGACCCAATGAATCTATTTTTTAGTAAAGAACAAATGGATAAAATATCAACAGCAAATCCACCAAAAACAGGGCTTCCTTTTTAAAATAATTAAATTATGTCAAGATACACAAATAATAAAATACAAAAACTCAAAGATGGTAGGGAAGTCTTCAGAACGAAGATATACCCAAATATACCATTGAGAGATACTGATATTTACGCAGTGACCCAGACGGGTGATAGATTAGATACACTTGCACATCAGTTTTACGGAGATGCATCCTTATGGTGGATTATAGCAACTGCTAACAACATCCACGATGCACCATTCGCAGTAAACGATGGAACAATACTAAGAATACCGGAAAATTATTTAGAAATTTCGAATAATTTTACAAAATAAATAAATTATGCCAGGTTCATTTCCAAATTTATCAAATATATACACCGAATTAGAAACCACTCTAAAAAAAAGAGCAGGTAATAATAACCCGTGGAACGCAAAAGAAAATCCCGGTGTTAGTGGATTATCTACTTGGATAAGGTTATTATCAGGAGTTGAGGGTGGGTGTATATTAGAATCAATAAATCCCAAAGCAACTGATTTTACATCCGTATATGGTTCGATGGGGAGTGATTATATAGGTCCCGGTATAATAGGTAGGGATTTTAATGGTGCTAAAATACCAGTACCATCTGGTACAAGTAGGGCACTTAGACCATCACCCATTATAACATCTATGACTATGGATGAAAAAGCTGAAGGTGGTAGTCGATTAGCAACTATTAAAATTCGTGCATTTACAAAAGAACAATGTGATATATTAGCTGGGTTTTTTTTAGAACCGGGATTTCATTGTCTATGTGAATTTGGATGGAATACTCAAAAATCAAATGCACAAAAAGTAGGAACAGGCGATAAAGTAACCGCTTGTGATTTAGTTGCGTATGACAGCTGGACTACCGTTAAAGAAAAAAGAATAAAATCTGATTTTACATATGATGCATTTTTAGGGGTTGTTACTGGCGGTGGTATTTCTTTTGGTGATAATGAAAGTTATGAAATGGAAGTAAAACTAACGGCAATTGGTAATATTGCAGAATATATGCAAACCCATAGAGATGCTAATAATACATCAACCGATGATAAAAAAAGTGGAGAAACATTTAAACCACAAGAAATTGAATCTGCAGTAGGTGATAATAAAATTGGTGCTGCTCTTTTTATGCAAATGTTTAATCAACTTCCTGGTCAAAAAAGAACGATTGCAACTTATAATTTATGGAAAAACCCGAGATGGTCAGATACTGCTAATTTTGTAAATATGGATAAAGTTGTTGCTGAAACTTTAAAAGATGCACTGACTGAATCTGCCGAATTAAAAACAGATAGTGGTAAAGATTTAGAAATACCAAAAGAATTACCCCTTTTATCAGAGGAAAAATTTATTAGATTTGAATTAGCATGTGAAATTATTAATACCTACCCATTTGATTTATCAAGACGTAAGGGAAGTGGTGATTGTCCTCATGATAGTCGTAGTAAAATAATTAATATTAAAAATACTTACATTAGTGGGTTTCCACATATGTTTTCAACTGACCCTACAAAATTATTTATACCAAACCCAACTACTCCAAATTTTAAATTTTTAGAGGCACTTTCTGCAAAAAGTGAAATAACTTCTTTTATTGAATTTGCAAATTTAAGTGGTGAAAAAAACTTTGCAAATATACATCCCGAAGCAGAATTGAAAGAGTATCCCTGGCTAACACATTTAGATTCAAGATTTGAACCATCCACTAAAAAAACTAGAATAGTTCCATATGCATTTCCAAATACACAACCATTAAACGTAACATCTGCTTGTGATAACACATTTATACCAATACAAGAAAAGGCTGGATTTTGGGGATATCTAAAAGATTTATATATAAATTTTAATTTTTTTGTAGAATGTATTAGTAAACCCAATTTAGTTATTAGAGATGTTTTTTATGAAATGTTAAATGGTATGTCCGGTGCATGTAATTCAATTTGGAAATTTCAAATACAAGAAGTTCCATTATCTAGTGACCCAAAAGGCCCAATCGAATTAGCAGTAGTTGATTTAAATTTTTTAGGTGATATTTCAAATAATAGTGGTATTACAAAATTTCAATCTAGAGGAGTTAAATCACCATTTATTAGTTGTGATTTTTCAGTTGAAGTCCCTGCAGCGATGATGTCATCAGTTGTGAATAATAAATTAAAAGACGAGAAGGGAAAAACATATGACCATAGTCCGGAATTAAATCCGAGGCCTATGTTAGGTAGTGTATTTTCTAGAAAAGAGGATAAAGTAGGAACTTACTTAGCAGGAATACAACAAGCAGAAAAAGAGACAAAAGAAGACCCACCCGATACATCGAATAAAGCATCAGAACGAAAATCCGCAGAAGAATTAGAAACGGAAGCTAAAATAGCTAATTTTGAATTTTTTATAAAGACAGGTGCAGTATATCCTAAAGTACAAAATAGAGAAGCAAAATTAGATATAACAAAAGCTTGGTATGACTGGGATAGTAGTAATGATAATACAATTGAAAATGTTGTAATGGTTGGAGCATGGAATGATACTGCAGCCCTAAGACAATGTTTTTTAGTTGATAAAGGTCTAACACCGGTTCAAACTTTACAAAAGAAAGCTGCTAATAATACCCAAAATCCACCATTTGGTGTTGCTGATTTTGATTTTAAAGTACACGGTGTTAGTGGATTTAAAGTGGGTGACCAACTTCAAATAGATGGATTACCTGATAAATTCGGTGAACCTAATGTATTTCAAGTAGTAAAAGTAGACCATACATTAGATGGTATGACATGGACAACCGATGTTAAAACCAAATTAAGAATAGTAGGTAAAGAAAAATAATCATGAGTATATTAGATTCATATAATAAGTTGGTGAAACCAACCACATCGTTACCAAATGATTCATTTGATACCCACATTCCTACGCCATCTAAAATAGATTATACTCGTGGATATATTAGTAGATACTTTATAAAAAAAGTAAATGATATCAATTCACCTATATTTGAAATCGATTCAAAAACTTATTTAAGATTTCAAACAAATCCCCTATTCAGTCGTTGTTCTTTAAAATGGAGAATTTCAGGCCCAAAGGAAACTCAATATAGAGAAAATGGTGATGTATTCGATGTAAGTGTAAGTGAATCAAATAGAAGGGCAATAAAATTGGTATATGAAAAAATCTCTACCTTAAAATTATACCTACCTAATTTACTGCAATTTTATAAATGATAAAAATCATAAAAAAATAATTATCGTTTTTATAAATTATATATATTTATATAAAACACAAAAGTTATGCAAAAATACAAACACCTTACAACGGAAGAACTTCAACAAATGTCATTTGATTGGAGATACCGAGGCTTCACAGTTTTGGAATTATTAACCGAAGCAGAAGTAGATGAAATCAACGAAGAATTAGACCGTTTACGTGTAGAACGTAATGAAAAAGAGCCAGGAAAATGGCAAGAGTTTGAACCTATTATGTATCCACATAAAGATTCCGAAAAAATTGCTAAATTATTCTCCCATCCAAAAGTATTAGAAGCAGCTGAATTCCTTATGGAAGGCGGAGTTGTTGGATTACAAACTTGGGGTTATTACAAACCAAAAGGTGAATTGGGAAGAGACCAACACCAAAATGCATTTTATACAGGGTGTGGTCATAATGAAATTATCAATACTGCATTGGCATTAGATAATCATGACCCAACTAATGGGGCAGTTTGGAACTATGAGGGGTCGCATAGATTGCCGGTTTTACCAATTGAAGATAACGAAGAAAGAAAAGCAACTAATACTGATAACTGGAGAAGTGAAAGAGGTAAAAGTTGTGTAATGCCTGAAGGGCATGATTTCCGTAAGATAGAAGGATATTTGAAAAAAGGACAAGTTGCATTACTACATTCTCATGTAGTTCATGGTAGTGAACCAAACGGAGATACCACAAGAATGAGAAGAAATTTCTTAGGTGGGTATCTTAAAGAAGGTGCATATTTTCATGCAGGAAACCAAATGAAAAGAGAATCAATTGATATGTACGAATTAAGAAAAAAACATTGGGGTGAATAAATACAAACATTTATATGTGTTTGGATGTTCTCATTCATTAAATACTAATTCTATTGATAACACTTGCAAATCATATATAGATTTATTAGCGGATAAGTTAAATATATCAGCTGCAAATGTATACAATTATGCAATAAATGGTAGTTCAAATAATGAAAATTTATATTATTTAAATTGTATAAATTCAAATTTTTCATTTTTTCATCCTAATGACGATATACGAAAAAAAATATATGATATATTACCTCGTGAATTATATGATGATTCATTAATTATATTTCAATTAACATATTGGCATCGTATGGTATTACAACATACATTAGAAAAAGAAGGTGGTTATCATCAATTAATACCAATTTCACCTCACCGAATTTTTATTGATGATGATTTAGCAAATTTTAATCATATTTTTCATAAAAAACTATCAAATGAAATATTTTTACAAAGAAATTCTATTTTATCAACATATTATACTTTAAAAAGTATTTCTAATGAAAAAAATAACATATCAACATTATTATTATCGTGGGATATGATAATGGGTGATAATATTAAAAAATATATTGAACCACCTTTAATAAATTTACGAGAATTAACTATAAATAAAGGATGGACTTGTGATTCTGAATTAAATAATGGAGATTGGCATCTTTCACCCAATGGTAATAAGGAATTTTCAGAGTATATGTATTTGCAAATATAACCAATTGATTACCAATATATTATAACTCATTGATTTTCAATGGGTTATTTTTTGTCTAAAAATAAATGAAAAATAAGCGGTAAAATATTTGGAAATATGGAAAATAATGTGTAGTTTAGCTGTATAAGATTGAGAGATAATAAACTTTAAAATATAAAATTATGAGCCTACCATTTAACCTTAATTCAGTCCTCGCTACCGCCTCCTTAATAGAAGGATTTGATGTAGTTAGAAACACATTCCCTGTTGAGGGTCGTTTTACGAAGAGAGTAATTACTTACTCCGATGCAGTATATGAAGCCCTAAATGATGTGAGTGAAGATTTCGCTGATTGGCCAGAAGACCAGGGGTTCGGTTCATCCGATATGACTTATGTTCGTAAGTCATTTATTGATTCAATGATTGATATGGCTAACCTTAGAGGTTATTACGAAACAAAGTTTCAACCCTACCTTAAAGTGGTAGAGTATTCAGAGATTGAAAAGGAAGAGTACGATTTGCGTAGAGAACAAGGATTGTAATATTATTAAAATTTAAAATATAAACGTTATGATGAATAGAATTGATATTAATGTATTAAAGAAAATTGAAGAGGTGTTTGGTTATTTTGATATTGACCAAGCTTTTGGTTCAAATGAGGTATATCTTCGATTTGGATATTGGGCTAGAGTTGATGTAAATAAGTTACAGGAAATCGTAGGTCAATCAGTTGAAGAAAAGGATGATTACGATGAAGATTGTGGATATCAATTTTGTTATTCATTAAAATAAATTTGGAAATCTCAGCTATTCTTCGTATATTAGCTTTGTAATAAATGATTAAACTATAAACAATATGAACTCTTCTATTTTTGACAACACCCCCGCTGGTCAATTTATTGATGTGACCGTTTCTATTAATGGTAAGATTAAGACCCGAAATCTTAAAATATGTAAGGTTAAATCCCGCTCAGTTCTCTTTATTTTAGTTGATAAAGAAAATAGAGTAAATACCTTCTTTAAGGTGAAATATAGTGATATTAAGGATTATTTACCGGCAGTTCACTTACTTCGAATGAAGGATGGTACATTACCTGATAAATGGGAATCCCCGTGGGATTCAATCGGTTCACCATCAGTTCAAAACTTAGGTAGGTTCGCTACGGCAGCAAAACCATTTAGTAATCACTCTAAAGGATGGGCGGCAACAATAAAAGCACCTATGGGTTCATCAATGGATGCATTGGCGGTTTCGGTATCAACACGTTCAACAACAAATTCAACCGTTGGGTTTCCAATGGTATAATATATGAATATTGTATCAAATTTACCACCAGTATCGTTTCAATCAGTAGTTGATGGGCAATGGTATATCGTTACTACTGGCAAGGAAGGAAAATGGACAAAAGTAGATAGAAAATATGATTGGAGTGAGATTGAATTAATGTGGGTTAAGGATGAGTTTAAAAAAGATACAAAATCAGTAGTAATACTACCCAAAATAATAAAAAAACAAACTTTCTCAGTCGAAGGTAGTAAAGGTATGGTGTATGAGGTGGTAAGTGAAAATGGTAGATGGACATGTAGTTGTCCGGCACATGGATTTGGCAGAGGCAAGGATTGTAAACATATAATAAATTTAAAACTTAAAAATTAAAACAATGATAAAAAGTAAACAAGAAAAAACAGGTATTGAAATTGATTTAACCGGTCCAGATGGTAATGCTTTTTTCCTAATAGGAACAGCGAGTAATTTAGCCAAACAATTAGGATTAGATAGAAACTCTATTAAAGAGGAAATGATGAAAGGTGATTATGAGAATTTGGTAAACGTATTTGATAAACATTTTGGACAATTTGTAACCCTATATAGATAATATGAAATTAGATACAATATATAAAAAAACACAGACCGGGGCAACTCAAGAGTGGACAATTGAAGTGTCTGATAATAAATACCGAACTCATAGTGGACAATGTGGTGGTCAAATCACTACAAACGCATGGACGGTAGTGTATGGTAAAAATGAAGGTAAAGCAAATGGCACTACCGATAACGAACAGGCTCTTAAAGAAGCAATTGCTAAGAGAACTAAGAAATTAGAGAGTGGCTACTTTGAGGATATTACTAATATTAATACTAAACAATACTTTGAACCAATGTTAGCAGCAAAGTGGGAGGATTGTAAAGATAAGATTACATATCCAATTGCATCACAAGCTAAATTAGATGGTATTAGATGTATTGTGACAAGTGAGGGTATGTTTAGCAGAAATGGTAAAGCAATCATTTCAGCACCACATATTAGAGAAAGTTTAGAAGGGTTGTTTAAAAAGCATCCTGATTTGATATTCGATGGTGAGTTGTATGCAGATAAGTTCGCAAATGACTTTAATAAGATTGTATCGTTGGTAAAGAAAACAAAACCAACCGATGCTGACTTAAAAGAAAGTGAAAGACAAATTGAATATCACATTTACGACTTACCTAGTTCAAAGAATAACTTTATAAAACGAATGTATGATTTAGGTATATTGTTTTCAACATACTTAAATTTACATCCGTATTGTAGAATAGTAGAAACTTATTCATGTAATAATGAAGATGAGGTTATGGAGTTATATGAGGGATATGTAGAGAAAGGTTACGAAGGACAGATATTAAGAGTGGATGCTAAGTATGAGAATAAGAGAAGTAAATCCCTATTGAAACATAAATCATTCATTGACGAAGAGTTTACGATTAAGGATATTTGTGAGGGTGAGGGTAACCGAACTGGAACTGCGGGTTATATGGTGTTTGAAACGGCGGAAGGTAAACCTTTCAAATCAAATGTAAAGGGGACATGGGAAGAAACGGCTGAGATGTTAAAAAGTAAAAAGGAATTGATAGGTAAACAGGCAACAATTAAGTATTTTAATTTAACGCCGGATGGAATACCTCGTTTCCCTTTTGTAATTGGTATAGATAGAAATAGTTACGAATAAAATTTAAAATATAAAATTATGGGAGTAGATGTATCGGGCAGAAAGCCCAAAATAGAAACGGGTGATTATTTCGGTGCTAATTGGTGGGGATGGAGACCAATCCAAGCACTTTCTGAAACTGCAATCGAATTAAAGGGATTGGGATTTGATACCACAAATTGGGGCTCAAACGATGGTAAAGGTTTAAAGAATCAAAGGGAGTGTAATAAGTTAGCAGATGCAATAGAATTATTGATATCTGAAAAATATGGTGAATATCTTACGGAGGATGAAGACCGATTATATGTTTGTATGGGTATGTGGTGTGAGGCAGGTACTGGTAAATTTATACCAAGAGAAGTTACCGAAGGATTAGATGACCAATATGAATATGGTGATATCCTATTCACCTCAGTTGTAGCATTAGATGGAACTCATGTTGAACCATCATATAGTGTATCTTTGGGTAGATTAAAAGAATGGATTAACTTTCTTCGCCACTGCGGAGGATTTCAAATATGGTAAACAAATAAAAAAATAAAATAAATGGATAAAATCAAAAAGTACAAAAAACAAATCTTCACTTTCATAACAATATGGTTGTTATTACAATTTGGAGTGTATCCCAGTCTAACAATGGCAGATAC
>Ga0222712_10002083_pt1 | contig 23495 bp, 45 predicted proteins | sample C33_657DmetaG_FD_165043 | JGI IMG/M metagenome (GOLD analysis project Ga0222712, IMG submission 165043) | Estuarine water microbial communities from San Francisco Bay, California, United States - C33_657D | ecosystem: Environmental > Aquatic > Marine > Unclassified | place: USA: California... | reverse complement strand
TATCAGATTGTACGCAAATGTAGACTATTATGAACCTAAAAATTGGTACTAATATGGAATGTGTAGAGTGTATAAAATGCGGGTGTGATATGCCCGCATTACGATTTGCAGTTTATGGGTTCAAATCATGTGTGAGTTGCAGCACAACCGAAAGGGTGGGTGGTGTCCCTATTACAAACCACAAAACAGGAAATACTATTCAGATTGTCCCTAAATCAGTAGCTGAAAACCTAATTCGTTTATCACAACGACAAGGGTATGGGGTATGTAAGGGAATGAAACACAATTAAAAATTAAATTATGGAAAGTATATTATTGACATTTATTATTGCATTTATAATGGTTGTATTTGCATTTGAATTGGCAGCATTTATTACTTGTGGGTGGTTTATCCCAAACGATTTATTAAATGAAGCATTGGATAAACATATTCCAAACGGAAGTCAATTGAATTGGTTTGATGATGATATAATCAGAATTGGAAAAATGACTCATCAAATTCAAACTGTTCCTGCTGGATTTTTTGGTAAGTATTATGTGTATGGTGTGGGTAGAGTATTTCGGTTTTCATCGGCACATAGACGTATTGAAAAATTACATAATGAGTTGAAACCAGTAGTTGTTAAACCAAAAAGAAACATCCGAAAGGAATTAAACATAGATTAATATGAAACTATTAAATGGAATTGGTATCATTATACTTGCTCAAATCATGTCTTTTATACAATTGCAAGGGCAAGTTAAGTGGTCCTGGGCAAAGGATAATCCGTTGGTTATGATGTTTTTTGGATTACCTATTGGTTTTCTATTTATCAAATCGACTGGGATTATCAACGAAATTACTGGTGAAACTTGGCCTGGTAGATTAATCGGACAAGCAATCGGTATCATTATGTTTTCAGTAATGAGTTGGATTATGTTTAGAGAACCCCTAACAATCAAAACGGGTGTGTGTATTGCATTGGCATTATCTGTGGTTGTTATACAAATCTTTTGGAAGTAATGGAGCAAAAAGAATACGAAGTTTTTGGATTGGCCGACTCAAACTACTTACGACAAATGAGTATCACCAATGCACATCTAGCTTTACAACAAGCAAAATCCCAAGCTAATATGGCAGTTGCGCAACATTGGCACGATGTGTTGATGAAATCACTTGAAGGTGATACGGAGTTTGAAGCTTCATATCAAGCCTTTTTATCCAAATATCCAACCGATTCATCTGTATTAGAAAAGTCCAATTCTATAAACATATCTAACCCTGAAAAGTTGGCAAGAGATTATGCCCTATTGAGTGGAGATAGTATTAAAATAGTCTATATGGGACAAACTGAAACATCGTATGTTTATACTTACAGAGTAAGAACTAAACCTAATATTGCAGGGGAAATACTTATAAAAAAGGATAAATTAGATGGTAGAGTTTGTATTGATTTTGAACATCAATTTGGTGGTTCTGAAAGTAGGAATTATGAAATGGATGAATTTACTGACTTTCAAACGTTTATGGGATTGATTATAGATGTAATAAGTAAATTTAGATAATATGATAGAAACAATAACAACGGTTGCCCTGTGTGTGGGTATAATTTTATGGTTTGATTATTTGGATACATTTGATAAGAAATGACAATAGAACAGGCAGAATTTGTTAAAGAATTTAGGGTTATATTAGGATATAGTTGGAGAGCAATTCACATTGAGTGGTGTGACAAATATGAGAATAATACAATTCAGAAAGGTAATCAGTTAAAAGGTATGGAGTTGTGTAAACAAGCAATGAAATTACTGAATGAGAAAATGCAAGATGGTTGGGAATAATATGGTGTATAAATTAGGAGTTGTAATTGGCGTATTTCTGACAATTGGGATATTAAAATGGTTAGAAATTAGAAGTGTAAATAAAAGAAAAGCAAAGAAATGGCAGAGAAAAAACCTATGAGTTTAGGCATCGATGTGATGACCGGAATACAGAATGAATCTAAGAAATTCATAGAATCCTTACGCAATGCAAACGAACACTTTTTGATATGTAAATCGGAGGAATGGTATGATGGGTGTAAGGAGGGATACGAATTGGGATTGATACAAATGCATTTAAATATAATAAAAAATGAATCAGAAACTGAATGATTTTAAAGACTTTGGCATCGGATGCCTAATCTACATAGGTGGTGTCTTAGCTGCTATTTGGATATTAGAACAAGCACTAACCTTAATTTTTGGATAAAATGAATTGGAAACGAATAAAAGTAAAATTTGACGAGTGGATGGCAATATGGGTAGTATTTTCTATTATGGCAGCTGCTACACTATTTCAGACCTTCTATATTTTACACTTAAAATCACAACTAAAACTCTTTCAAGACGATGAAAAAACTAGCACTAATTCTGTGTCTGACTCTATCAGCATTCAAAAAAGAAGACGATAAAATCCTATTTGTAGGTGACTCTTTGACAGCATACAGAGGTGGTTGGCAACATCAGGTTGCCAGAATGCTCCATTCCAAATACGATAATATATCGAAAGGAGGCAAGAGGACTAAATGGATGGTAAAGGAACTGAATAAACTATCCGACAATTCAAATGGTTATACCAAAGTGATAATCTATGGAGGTATCAACGATTCATTCAGTAGTGTTAAAGAGGACGAAACGATTGAGAATATCCAAGATATGGTATATACTGCAAAGGAAATGGGTGCAGAACCTATCGTAATTGTAGGGTATAATGCGGATAAAGTAAATAGAAATACAGGATATTCTAATGAGGTTGAGACTAAATGTAGGAATAGATACATCAAATTACAGAAACGAATTCAAAGAGATATTCGAGGGTGTAATGTGATACCGATGGATAATACGATTGACCGTAGTGATTCGGACGATGGGGTTCACCTAAAAGCAAGTGGGCATAGAAAATTTAGCAGTTGGGTGTTGAAGAATTTAGAATGATAAACATAGTAAATCCACAAGAGCTAGATAAGTTTTCCTTTCTGATAGATGGAGTGGAGCATTCTATTATGTGGTTAGGTGTGAATGATTGGTTTTCATCTGATAAAAAGAACTACTATTGGGCAGTTTATACTACCGATACCCCACAAGCAGTTTATCATATGACTCTGATGAGAGAACCAGAGCATGTAAATTGGGAGAATAAGGTAGGATTTATGCATAGATTTCTATTCAGAGATGACAGAAGAGATATGAATAGAGCATTATTTTTGAGTAAAGAGGACATAGAAGATATGGATACTTTTAAGTCTGCAATAATAAACGCAGTAACTACATTTTACATACGATACGGACATTCATACTCCAAAAACTAATGATAGTAGACGATATTATAAAGACACTTTCAAGACGAATAAATGGTGGTGGGACATCCCTAACTGATAAAGCAAGGGCATTTGCAAAGGAAATAGATGATATGAATACAAATCCAATGATACAAGCATTACAGGACCAATTCGGTGAGAATGCAGCTAAATTACTGACGATACAGAACTACGAAAAGCTGAAAGGTTTAAGGTTCGGTGGAGAGTATAAGGTTCATTCAGCACATGAATCTATGGGTAACTATACCTTTATGGTAGAGAGTTGGGTGCATCCGGGAACACCTAATGATTCACACCTATTCCGTTTGAGACGAGTGCCGGAGGTAAAGGACTTAAAACTATACAGGTTGACATTAGATAATAAAGCATTTGTAACCCTACCACGTAAGATAATAGAGAGTCCGTCCCTTTTAATGAAAGAGATGTATGAACTGATATTAGCTGAATCAAACCCTATATCATTACCGTTTTAGAAATGGATAAGAAACTAACGATAGAAAACATACAAAAGATATGGGGTAGACAGATGTATTCAAAGTGGATACCTGGCACCTATGGTTGGGCAGTTCAAAGTGTAGAGGGAGATAGTAATGCTTACTATTTTGAATTAGCAAGTAATGGTAGATTCAAACACGCAGAGATACAATTGAAAAGAGAACCAAGCAAATATAACCCTGATGATATGGTATTCTTATATGAGTTATGGGCATGGAATTTGGAAGAGAATAAAGCAGAACAGATGTGGTTTTCTAAGCAAGAATTGAACACCGTAGAGGGGATGGTGAATAGATTAGGAGTGATGTTAGAAAAGATAACACCGAAGAAATGAGAATAACTATAAATAATCCAGACAAACTGATTGAAATTTTTAAGGATATAGCACCTGAATGGGTGGTTAAATATAGAGCAACTGCTAACACCTGGGAAGACATATATGTATTTGGATTTCAGAATGATTCATCCTTAGTATGGGATAGATTTCAACTTGTTATAGATAGGAAAACCCAGATGATTCATAACCCATATAATTTTAGACCCCACTATAATGTAAAACTGACATTTAAGTATATGCTTGCCGATAATGTAGAGATAACGAATGCGATTAAACTGGATGAGTTGAAAGATTTGCAAGGGTTTTGTGGGCATATTTTAGACGGACTAACGGAAATAATAGATAGCAAAGCATGAGACTGACAATAAAAAACATAGACCATATAGCAGACCGTAAACTACCCAGATTGGATGGGTATAGTATTAGTTGGGGTAAGAGTGAAGAGCATGAATATGAGTTCGATGTATTCTACAACCATACGGTTAAAATGGTTTTGAAAGTAAATAGAGATTCTAACTATGATGGTAGGGGGGATATGGATAATTACACTTGCACTATACACGCCGGTGGTATGTATAAAAATCATAAGTGGCAGACAGTGTTGAATAGAAATGAATTCAAAACTAAGATGGGATTTCTAATGGTAGCATCTGAGATGGTGAATAAAATCCTATTACAACAATCAAATGAGCAGATATATGCCGGTAATAATCGTATAACACAATCCTATAACCCACCTGCTGGATTTAAGATATAATAGATATGGTAAAGAATAAGAACAAACGTAAGAGAGGTAAGATAGTAGATTCAAAGCTGAAATGGTTATCTAAACCTACAAAGGTAATACCTACATCACAATTGGATGGTAGAAGGAGAGAAGGAGCATATACGGGTATGTTTGATGGTAGTAAACCCATACTACCTTTGAAACCCATGAAGACACCTTTGAGTGAAGAGCAACAAAGGATAGAAGAGATAAAGAAAATGAAGATGGAATTGAAGCAACAAAAGACTGCTAGAAGTAGGACTAGAATTCGAAAGAAATGATGACAATACAGAACATAAGTAAGATAGTAGGTAAGAGTATCCCTATGAGTGTACCACTAAGATTAGCAAAAATAGAAGATGTCATTGAGTGGATAGATAACAGATATGAGTTTAGAATAAAGATAGAAAACCCTAACGGTGTATATGAATATAGTTTATACCTAAATAGAAAGAAGATACCCTATCCACAAGTATTACATAATGGTTGGGAACTATACTATGAAGAGAAACCAAACCAACTGATAGTAGAAGCATTAGGTAAGGAGGATTTGAATGATATGTTGGAGGTGCAAAGGAGAATAGGAAATTTGATGGACAGAATCCTAAACCAAATCTGACAGATATAATATGAGAATACTAATCATAGCAACACAAAGGACAGGTGGTAGAAATTTAAATGAATGGATTTCAAAAGAATTGAAATACACTTGCATAGAAGAGCCAAATAGTGGGTATGTTGCTGGGGATAATATAGTGGTTAAACATTTGGTTCATACGATACTATATGAAGATATTCAACCGTACAATGATTTTGACCCTAATGATTGGGATACGGTTATAACCTTGAAAAGGAATGATATAAGAAAAGCAGCAGAGAGTATAACCTTTGCTGATAAGAACAACCGATTTCATTCACCCTATATGATAACCGATGAGTGGATAAGAGATAACGAATCCCATATAAGAGAGAATGAATCGTTTATATCTAAACATAATGAGATTATAGATAAGATTGAATATGCTGGATTAAAACTGACCTACGAAGGGATATATGAGACAGGTGAAGAGTTGCAAATTCTGAAAGACTATTTAGGTATAAAGGATACACAATACGAATACCTACTGAGTATAGGTGGCAAGATGAGAAAAGATATTTTGATTTAAAACCAAATCTGACACATACAATAAAAATAATTCAGCAAGGACTACTAAACTATATAAAGAATACCATACATAAGATACAGTACATAACGTACATACATAAGATACATAAGGGAGTATAGACACTCAATCCTCAAAGGATAATCCATTCAGAACCCTACGTTCCCTGCTCACATAACTCAATGTGTCAAATACCCAAAGATAGTATAGCAGAATCCATTTACCAAACAAATTACTGAAAAATAGGTATAAAGTGTGGTAGAGGGTTTCTGTGTGTCATAATGAATGATGATATACTAACACACTATAAAGAAAGAGTAAAGCAGTAAAAGTATAGCACGAGAACTTAAAGCATCCCACCCATTCACGCTTCGCAAGCAAAAAAAATTTACATAAGTAAACCCATTTTACATTTGTAAACACCTATTTGTTGTATTATTCCAAGCCTGTATAGATATTTAAACAAATGTCTAAACGTTCATAGCAGCTCATACGATAACTTTCCCCCACTACGAGATAAAACTTTTTCCACAAAGCAGAAATTGTATTATTCCGATGCCCTTTTGTTATATAATTTACATTATGTTAAGTAGAAAAATTATTCTAAGAATTTATTTAACGGTTAAAAATAATTGCTGAATGGCTTGATTATATCAGATTTATTTCGTATATTGTGGGAGTGGAGGGCGGGTTCTTAAACGCATACCCCGTAGAGTATGACACATTGTCAGTAAAAATAAATTAAAAAAGACTTGACTTATGTATTCTTTTTTTGTACCTTTATTGTATGAGAGAGAGATTGACAGCCCTTCTGATTGTGTTCCTTATGGTTATGGAGAAACCCTGCCGTATGCGTGTGCGAGCTATTGAGGCTGAATATATTCCTAAAACCGAAGTTTGTTTTAAACCTAAAAGATAATAATATGGCTGATGATTTTTTAATTCTTGATGATACAGATATGGAAGTGTTCAATACGTTCTATTACTTCGGTGGTAGGGTGAGTAGTGATGGTACAGAGATGACTCGCTTAGAGAAATTATTAAAACCAGCTGATGCCATCGATAAGCTGATTTATTCTTCATTATCTAAGTCTGACACATTGTCAGTAAAATAATTTAAGAATTGCTTGACTTGTGTTGATTTATTTTGTATCTTTATTGTATAGAGTGAGGGACGTTCCTCCTCTGATTTAACCCCTTTTGTTATGGAACTTTTAGACGTGCGTGGTATGAGTGTTAATGAGTATTGTGACTTTGTTTTGAGTCGTGCAATGCACCTGCGTGTTTCCCCCTTTGAGTTGAATATGGAGTATTGCTTCGAGCGTGGTTTGATTTCTGATGAGATGTATGAGAAGGCAAAGTGGGAGTTGAATGCTAGACGTAATGATGCGTTCTGGCTACAAAGAGGTGAGGTGGTTCGCTAATGCGGACATGAATAGAAATAATATTACCTAAGTCCACAGTAGACATAAGGTATAGAGATATGGTTTAATTTGTTTTGATTTTTCATTTTGAGTATAGAAAGTAGTGGGGCATTGCTCTGCTACTTTTTTTGTACATTTGTATATTTAGTTAAAAGACTAATTAGATAGGGGGAGGGGGCAACTGAATTTCGTGTAACTCAGAGCATGACAAGTTGTCATACATCGGTCTGACTCGTTTAAATATCGGGGCCAGGATTTTTGTGGTGGAAACCCTTTTTGACATAATAGTGTGATACACTAAAACTATAAAACCCCCTCTATTTAACGTATTGGGGGTATTGAGATAAAATTAAAAGAGCTAGGATTATGATAAGACCAGAGGTATATGAGAAAGTATCTGATAGATTCGGAGTATCTATTGGTGTAGCTAACATAATGAGTGTATCTCCTATAACGGATATTAAATCGGATGTACCCAAAACCCTATACAACCAATACACAGATGATTTAAAGATTAACGGAATCATAGGAGAGGCAATAGATACTCTAAAATATAGGGATTTACAGTTATCTTTGTATAAGGTTAAAAAGAATAATGGTAATCGGAAAATCAAAGAACTTACTATTTATAACAGAGCATGGGATATAGTAACAAATGGAAATAACAACACAAACACAAAACCCAGAGAGGTATTCGAAGGAAGATAGTACATGGGTAATATCTGCACTTCCTAAACCTGCTACTCAAAAGCAAAAAAGAGAAATCAAACCTCTTAGATTCGATGTGGGTCTACCATTAGATGGAATCAAAGCAGTATTAGATGTAGATGGCATTCTCGTTAAAATAGGTACTCAATACCTATGTTCTAAGAATACATTAAAGGTTATTAAGGATTCAAACAATCCTCATTATGATATAGTAGCAAACGGACAGATACCCGTTAAAACTAAACAAGTTACGATAGGGAAGACAATCCCCATAATTTCGATTGATGATACTCAGTTTTCATCAAAGGGTACTCAGAGGGATTTGGTTAATCAGAACGCAGGTGTTAAATCAGTAGATTACATATACGAAGGTAAAACAACAGACGGGGTATCCAACAATTTAATTAAGCAGATAAACTACACATTGGGAGAAACGACGAGACCGGGTGATACATTTGAGTTGTACGACCTCAAATTAGCTGATGCTTCGGCATACTCCATTGCACCTCTTATCGTTACTACAACGCAAGAAGATGGTATGTTTGATAAGGGAAAATTAGAATCCTTTTTGATGGGAACTAAGGACAGGTTGAAGATTCTCCAACAAGATTTTGATATGATTCGTGATACCTTCTATGCGGGTATAGCCCCTGCTTCTAAGGGTATTCTTAAAATAGAGAACCAAGTTGCTTCTGCACAAGATGATACTACCTTTGGTGGGGATACATACACTAAGAAGAGTTCTACTACTACATCGGTACAACAAACCCCTGGTGATAAAGCAATCGATGCTCAAAAGAAAGCAACCGAAGAACTGGCTACCAAAGCTGCCGAAGCACTTAAAATAGAAACCGATGCTTTAAAGACCCAACAAAAATCCCTAAAAGAAAGAATAGCTGATGCGGGTGGTATAACCGATTATATCCGTCAACAAGGTGGTTGGGACAAATTTAGACAATCACTAAGAGATGAAAAACAAACTAAATAATAAGTTATGAATATAAATGAAAGATTAATCAATTTTTTGGAAGGACTTGGGGTTGCCATGCGAATCCTTGCCTTTGGTGTCCTCTCAATCTTAAACAAAGACACTCCCTTTTTGGCTATGTGGATTGTCAATACTATCGATGCCGTTATCTTAACTTATTGTGCTTGGTGGAGAAAGAATCCATCGTATGTTGCTCTCAATCTATTTTGGTTGATTGTGGGTATAGTTGGCATTCTAAACTCATGGTAAAGTTCATTATAAAGAATGTGGTAATGGGGATATTGAGTATTCCCTTTTGGGTTGTGGGTATTCTTGTCTTTATTGTGGGTGGTATTTTCCATTTTGTACCATGGTGGGTTTCTCGATTCATTAAAAAACGAATTAAAAGCACTCACAACAACAACCAAGCCTGATACTATCAATAGAGGTAAAGATATTTCTTTACGACAAATTTTTCTTTTTGACGAGGTTTCCCCCAACCCCCGCCCCCTCAAAATAATCCTAAAAATAATGGTTCAATTTTTTGGAAATGTGGATAATTATTAGTATATTTACTATACTCCTACAACTACATCTTCGTTACTAATGAACATTAATGCGTTACACAAACTCGAAAAGGGTTACATCCAATTAGATTGGAAGAACTACATCCACAAAATCGAACTATCCAGAGAACATATGGAAACCATCATTGATTTAATTGATGTGTTTAAGTTCAATAAAAATACAGAAGAATTGGTGATATTCAGGTTTGAAGGTATTCCTGCTTACATTACTATTCCAAAAACTGAATATAAGGATTTGTTAGATTGGATGTATGAACGAATGATTAGATATGAGTTTTTCGAAAATTGTAAAAGAATAGATGATTTAATTAAAGTGTTATGAGTGGTATAAAAGACATCATTAAAAGTTGGTGGACATCATTTAGTCCTACCGAAGAACAATCAAAGGAAGCACAACGTAGATTAGAAATATGCAACAGTTGTGAGAAAAGACAAGAATCAGTTGTGTTTGGATATATATGTGGACAATGTGGTTGCCCATTAGGTAAAAAGATATTTTCAGAAGTAGAACAACCCTGTCCATTAAATAAGTGGTAATATGAAATTCAATCCATTAGAAATTATAAATGCGTGGATTACTGCTGCAAATCCTAACGAAATACAAACTGAACTTGCAAAGGAAAGATTGGATGTTTGTATGGAATGTGATTTCAGAAAAGAGGTCATACACAATAAAGAGTGGTCTGCTATTTGTGGTAGTTGTGGATGCCCTATACAAAAGAAGATATTTACAGACCAATTTGGGTCTTGTCCTGAAAAGAAGTGGAATACCTTAGAAGAAAAATATAAGTCAATATTAAAGGAAAAGAGAAAATCATTAATATAGGTTATGGAAAAGATTGAATTTGAAGACGGGGTTTATATATATCAAACCAATTTAGGTTCGTATGATTTTAATGAACCAATATTAACTGCTACCAAATCATTTTTAAAAACAACAGGTTATTCACCAAAAGATAATTACGGGTATGTTAAAAAGCTGAGTATTTTTGATTTTGAAAATGAAATAAGTATCAATAATGGTGTAGATGAAATTGTAAAATTATCCGTATTAAAGTGTATGGATTTAATGAATCAAAATAATAAAATTTTTAACAAAATAAATTTGGATGTTTGGGTAAACCTACTTAGGACTAAGAATCCCAGACAATCCGAATATTTCAAAAGAAATGGAGATGTTGTATTACATAACCATGTAGATATTCAAAATGAAAATGAATCATTCTACCCAACATATACCTTTGTTTACTATACACAAATGCCAGATAACTTGTCTGAAAATGATGGGACATTGATAATCGGAGGAAAGAATGATAGATATTATTACTTACCAAAAGTTGGTGATTTAGTTATTATGGGTGGTGAAGTACCACACTCACCAAGTTTGGCTCCAAAATCAACAAAAGATAGAATAGTAATTGCAGGTAATGTTGGTTTTGAATATGTAAAACAAAAACGTAGTTTAATTTAAAAACTCATATATTTATAATAAAATAAAACATATAGAATGAAAGCACTTATAATCGGAACTGATTTTCTAAAAGATTCAGATGGTAATTTAAGGATAATTGAAACTAACACAAATGTGGGAGTTCATAATAAAATGACACCTAATTTAGATTGGGTATCATTTAAACAATTTTTAATTGATAATTCAATATCAAAATTACATTTCATATATACAGATGGTAATCTTATTGGTAGTGATGACTTACTACATCCATTTGATACGACAACACCAAATGTTTCTATGGAAGATAAGATGCAGGAAATAATGGCAGAACTTGGTGGGACATACGAAGCACATACAGTTGCCAAAAACTCCATAACAGTTCCATTTATTGAAGATGCGGAAGATACTTTAATTATTAGAACATCATACGATACAACTGCTATTGTTGATGAAGAATATACAAAAGATAAAGTTAATTTTCATAGATTAATTTCTGGTAAGGAATACTCAACTAAAATATATTATCATTCGGATAGTGATGCATCTTTAAATGTAGATAATCTTACTGAATTACATTTAACCGATGGAGATGCTCCAAACTATGTTATTAAAACAAGAGCACCACATACTACGGATTATATCAATTATCCAAAATTTTATAAAGTAGCATCTTTGGAAGATTTAGAATCTTTAAAATCTTCTTTAACAGATTCCGAATTTATGGAAGAGTATCATCTAAATGATGCCAACTTTATAAATAATAAAATTGGTGCAATTAGAAGTTTAGATATATTATACGGACCAACTTTAAGTTGTTTACATCTTGGTTCTTATATGGCTACATCAGCAATACCAAATGACCAATGGGAAACGGAGTATGATGAGAGTGGTTTAATGTCACAAAAATCTAGATTATTATGGATGACAAAAGGACCTCATTATAAAAAAATCACAAATGGATATATTATGGATAATGATACTCCAATTATATATGCAGATGGTTCTCTAAAATATCCAAATGAGATGTTAGTAGATGATGTGGTAAAAACATTATCATTACCTTGGGTTCCTGAAAATGAAACTGATGAAAATGGTACACCGATATACATATCAGGCGTAAACTCTGGAAGTTTTGCTGCTGATTTAAGTACGTTTACAACAGGTACGGCATCTGTTGTTGATATGGGTAGTCAAACCAAAGAAGCTTTGATGATTAAAGTTACATTAGAAAATGGAATCACATATGAGGATTTGCCAAATAGTGATATGTTAATCGAAGAATACGATACTTTAAGAACAACATTTAAAGTTACTAACCGATTCAGAATTAATGACTCAATTGTATTTTTTGATTATAATAATAATACATTGGTAAAATCGAAAATAACAGGTTTAGAAGTTGTTTATTTAACTCGTTTAATATACGAATTAAATGTTGAATCAAATGATATATTTTTACCAATTGCCGATACTGAATTAGGTTTAGCATTTGTACAACACAACGGACAATGTAATGGTTGGTGTTGGAGTGGTGCTTGCTGGGATTGGTATTGTTCAGGATGTTATTTCTGCGACCAAAAATCAGATATTTCTTTTAAAGAAAATTTAAATTTAATTGGAAAATCGCCATTAGGAATTAACATATATCAATTCAATTATATAGGTGAAGAAGGATTGTATGAAGGTATAGTTGCACAAGAATTGATAGGAACTGAATATGAATCTGCATTATCTTTAAATGAAGATGGAAAATATTTAGTTGATTATAGTAAAATTGATGTTGAATTTAAAAAATTATAATAATGGATAAGATAATTCACGAAGAAATTGTATTAACAGATACAACAGTAAATGCAAATATTGCAGTAATAATGCAAGAAGTTGCGGCTCTGATATATGCTGATGTAACTCAATAATACAAACTAAATGGTTATAAATGACAAAATTGCATTTATACCGATACCAAAGAATGCATCTTGGTCGGTAGAAGATACATGTGTAAAGTATAAATTAGATTTAAAATACACAGATGCTTTATGGGAAAATTCCATACGAATGGATATTAAAGTACCTGAAAGGCATATACATTCTACTATCGACCAATTATTAGATAAATTTGGTGATAATCTTGAATATGTTTCAATTGTAAGAAATTCAACTGATAGATTTATTTCTGCTTGGAAATATTTCATATCATCTATGGAATATGAATTAAATAACGAAGTGTTATCAAATAAAATTAAAAATTTTGATAACAGTTTTGTAATGGAATTTATAAAAGAAAACTACTCAAAACTACCATCTTGTTATAATTTAAAATCTCTTAACGAAGATTTGTTAGTTATATTACTAAAAAAAATGGAAATCCATGAGTATTTAAATATTACTGATAGATTCAAAAAACAGTATCGAACTCACATTTGGTCTTTTCTATCTCAATACAGATGGATTTTAAATGATAGAGTAAAAGTTAAACAATTTCATTTTGATAGATTAAACGAATTTGAGGATTATATATCTATTCAATTGGGTATTGATTTTAAATTAATACATCAAAATAAAACAATAATAGATTACTGTGCGGTGACTAAAACGGATGAACTTGTTTCTTTTGTAGATACATACATAGATGGTATGTATAAAAGAAATAAATCATTAATTTAAAAAATATAATTTTACATAATTTATGAAGTTATATATACATCATCCGTATCAAAAGCAAATATTTTATACGTTAGCTCACAATACTACTGATAGGGAGTATCATATAGATAATAATGAAGGAAGTATTTTATGTAAATATAAAGATACTAATATAGAATTTATATTTAAAAAAGAAATAAGTTTTGAAGAAGATGGCTATCATATTTTAGATTATTTCACCTCATTTTTTTACGGAAACCAAGATTCAAAAATTGGATATATATTTCCCGATAGGGATTATATGGAAAGAGAAAGCCAACAAATTTTAAAAATATTTATTAATTTATTAAAAGATTGTCCTAAAAACCAAAAATGGATAATAAGTTATTTAAGAACAGAAAAAATACTTCAAACAAGTGATATTGATTATTTTGATAAAAACTGGCTTGAAATAGAATCTTTAATCGGTAAATTAAAAAATCATCACATAATTACGGATAATATTTTTTTAGATAAATCAGTTGAATCTGTTTATCCAAATTTTTATTACACGTTGACAAACACATTATTTCAATGGAATCATAATTGGAATATTAGATGGTATTATGAATTTAAACAAGTGTACGATAAATTAAATTTTGAATATGATTTAATGTATAGTATTAAAAATCATAAAATTAATCGTGTTAAAATCATAAATGAATTAAGTAAATTAAATAATAATAGATTATATTTACAACATACAGATGCTTTACAGAATCCTGATTTTATACAAAGAGCATCTACTATATCTCATATAAATACAAATTCAATTTACGGTAAAATTGATTTTGAAGATATAAGTTATATATCAAATCATCACGGTTATATGGATGTATTTTTCAGAGTTTTACCAAAAGCTAAAATGCAAATATTATGTGAAAGTTGGTCTTGGGGTAATCAAAAATTTACATCACAATATCTTTCAGAAAAAACATTTGGATTATTGTTGGCAGGAATTCCATTTATATCAACACACGAATATCCATTAAAAATGATTGAAATAATGTTAGATGTTCCACCACATCCTTTTTACAATGAATCGAGTATGTGTAAAACAAATGGTAAGTTATTTGCTGAATTTGTAGATGGATTCTTAAAAAACTTTGATGAAAATTTTAAATTATGCAAAGAATGGTCAGATTTGGTACATAATAAATTAATGTATAAAATAGAAAATGAAAATTCTTTGTTGGATTTAATAATTGATGGAGGATTGAAAACTGATTTTTTAATAAAAAAATCTTTGTTATAATGGAAGTAGTGTTTACATATCTACCAATAAGATTAAAAGAGGTTACTGAAATTTATTTAAAATATTCAATTACTAATTTAAATAATAATGGTATAATACCAATAATTTACTCTGATATAGACTATTTTATATATACCAACTTAGAGTATAGATGGATTAAGTTTGATATTGATTCTAAATACAAAATAGATACTTTATGGTCTTATCCAAAATTAAAAGTATTATCAATAATTGATAAACCATTCGTACATTTAGATAACGATTTAATTGTAAAAGATTTTAATAAGTTATTAAATATAATAAATCCAAAAGCATTAAATATATGCTACAAACACTCCGTTAATGATGTAAACACTTTTGTTTATATTTTTAAAAAATATTCAAACAAAGAACTCAACTTTGAATGTTTGAATAATACATCGATTATAGGTACGGAAAATTATGCATTAATTAATCAATCGTATAATGAAGTATTAAATGTTATAGATACTAACTATGATTTCTTTTTAAGTAGATATAACACAATACCACCTATTACATTAAATCAACAGTATCCAAATTTATATTTTGATAATGTAAACTACTTATTTGATGAAAACCCGTCATTTGAAAATTTGAATAAAAATGGTGTATGTCATTTATCGGAAAAAAATATGGTTGGTAATTTTGTAATAAATAAGCAATTGATATGAAAAATACTGTATGGACTTTTGGCGATTCAATGACTTTTGGACATGGGTGTAATGTAGATTGTAAATCTAATACCAGATTAGAATACTTACCTTATAAAAAAGAAGGAGATGATATTTGGTCTAATCATTTATCTAAAATGTTAGATTACGATGTTATTAATTTAGGAAAAAATGGTGCATCTAATGATTACATATTGGATTGCATAATAGATAATTTTAATAATATTAAACCAAATGATGTCGTTGTTATTAATATGACATTACATGGTAGAATAGAAGTTCCATTTAAAGATGGTACATATGATATTCTTTGTGGATATGAAAAAAATAAAAAATCTATGGATGAAAAAGAACCACAAATTAATCATGCTAAAAACCAAACAAATGAAACAGATGATGAAAAAATAGAAGCTTTAATAAATTTTCAATATTATTTTTCAAATCATCAATTTTATAAAGATAGACATACTAAAAGATTTAATTTTATTAAAAACAGATTATTAAAAGAAAGAGATGTTAGGTTTGTTTATCTATGGTCTTTGGAAGAAGATTTAGGGATTTATGCATCTTTTCAAACAATATATGATGCAACAAATGGTGCAGTAAATGATACACATTTTTCTTTCAATGGTCATTTTAACTTTGCTCATTTTTTATATAACATAGTTAGTGGTAACAAATCTATTATTTAAATGGAGGTATTAAAATATTGGAATGTAGACTCGTTTGAAATATCAACGTATAAATTTAATCTATCAGATAGGGTTAATAAAACTTATAAAACATCTGGCTCTGATAACACCGAATTATGCTCATACAGTTATAACGAATTAGGATTTAGAGGTGATAGTATTACTCGAAAGGGGTTTAAAGTTTTATCATTGGGATGTTCTCACACAGAAGGAGTTGGTGTTAATTATGTAGATACTTGGCCTCAAATATTTTGTAAGTATATACCAAACGGTGTTAATTTAAATTTTGGAACAGGTGGTAGAAGTAATGATTTTATTGCAAGATGTTTATTAACTTATTATGATTATGTTAAACCTGATTTGGTTTTGATAGTATATCCAGATATATGCCGTAGAGAAATATATACAGATGAGGGTGGGATAGAACCGTTTATGCCACAATCATCTTGGGGATATTTATTAGAAACAACCAATGGGGAGAATATTCAAAATAATATGGTTGCTTTACAAAATGAAAATTCAGATTTTATAAATTGGTATAAAAACCATTTATTAATAAAATATTTTTTAGAATCAAAAGGAGCTAATTGGTTGTGGAACGGTTCTATGAATATACCAACCGATTATAAAGAATTTAATAGATTTGATGGTGATTTTGCTACGGTTATAGATAAGGCAGTTGATGGTGGGCATCATGGACCTATTCATAACAAAAAATACGCAGAAACATTATTTAATTATATTTCATCAGAATTTCCATCCTATATACCTAATATTAAAAAAACCTAAAAACATTATTTAATTTGTAAATTACAAAATTTTTTAGTATATTAGTAGTATGATTATAGTTCCACAAACACCCATAACAGAATCTAGCTTCAACAAATGGAAGTGTCATAGATTAGAAGTAGAGGATGGAGAAGACTCCTTTCACTATTACATAATACCCTTAATCGATATTGATGAAGATGAAATACCAGAAATGGAATACGCACCTGCACTTTATAGTTCAGAATCAGGTGAGTTCTTAGATGATAAAGGTAATCCCATCTATACTATCAGGCTATTCGATGAAGACCTTCCTGAAATGACTTCGGAAGAAGAAGTAGAAATACTTTATAAAATTTTAACAAAAAAAGATATTTTTCTGAAATGATTTGGAAAAGTAAAATAATTTTCGTATATTTGAGGTATCTTTTTATAGTAGCATAAAGCAGCTTAGCAGCTTCACAACTTTTCAATAACTTAAACTTTCAAACAATGATTCAAAAAACAGAACAAGAATTAAAACAAAACTACACAAGGTTCATAGGAATCCTTAACAAATACTTTACAGGAGAGAGGTTAGAAAAACTGCTTCATATGTATTCAGAAGAAGAGTTGGGTATCAACCTAACACTAGCACCAGCAAGTGGTAACGCAAATTATCATAACGCATATATTGGTGGGTATATTGACCATATTTTTAATGTTACCAAAAATGCTCTACGAATGAAGGAAACTTTTGCTGCCGCAGGTGGTGAAATTGATTTTACTGATGAAGAGTTAGTATTTACTGCTTTACATCACGATTTAGGTAAGTTAGGAACAAAGGGTAATTTACATTATGTTCAAAATGATTCCGATTGGCATGTAAAGAATAAAGGAGATGTGTTTAAGATGAATACAGATAATTCATATATGACACTTACTGATAGAACATTCTTTACTTTAAATCACTACGGTATTACTTATAATGAGAAAGAGTATTTTGGTATTAAACTTACAGATGGTATGTTTGATGAGGAAAATATTAAATACTACAAAACGCACGATATTACTAAGAGTTTAAGATACAATATTCAGTATATTATGCATTGGGCAGATTATATGAGTACCATCATAGAACGACAAAATTTCCGAAATTCTCAAAAGTAGGAATAGAAAGTATGACAAAATGTCATACTTTTTTCATTTGGTATAAAAATTGAACCTTTATATTTAAACCTTAAACAATTATTATTATGAGCACATTCAAAAGTACAACTGGCTACAAAGCAAATTTAGACGATTTATTTTTAGATTGGGATAATCTATTCTCCCACGCTAAACAAAACGTATTTTCTGATTATACTACAAAAGAATTACAAGATGGTAAAATCGAATTATCAGTAAATGTATTGGGTCACGACCCTAAAAAAATTAATTTAGAAGCAACGGAAGACAGGGTTACAATTAAATCCACAAAACCAGAAGATGCATCTACTTTAATTAAAGATATTGATTTTAGCTTCAAATTAGGTAAGGATTACGATGGTACAAAATCGGAAGCTAAATTCAACAATGGGGTACTTTCTATCATCATAGATAAAAAAGATGAAAGAAAGGCAAAAAAATTATCTATTAATATTAGGTAATTTGGGTTATTTTTCGTATATTTAATGAGTGGGGCAATTATGTTCCACTCATTTTTTATATATAAAATATTTATTACTATGGGTATGATGTACAAACAACAAGTTCTTAATATGACGGAAGTTATGAAAGGCAAATTAAGAATAATCGAAGGAGCTGCCACAGGAGCAATGCAGTTATCACACGCTGAAATCCTACAAATCATTAAGGATACACAGAAGGTAAATGAAAGAATCGCAGAATTAATCAATATTGAAAAAGAATAATGAATTGGCTTAAAGTTTTAGTTGGTATTTCTGCTTTAATTATAGCAGGATGTGCAGCTTATTTTTCCGTAACCGGTTTAGGTGTTCTTTTTGCAGGAGCATCTGTATCTGTTATGGTAATGGCATCTTCTTTGGAGTTAGCAAAATTAGTTGCTGCTACCTATCTAAAACAAAAATGGGATGAATTAGAAGGATTCAACAAATGGTATTTAACTATTTCAGTTGGAGTTCTTATGTTAATTACATCTGCTGGTATTTTTGGTTATTTATCTAATGCTTTTCAGGCACAATCACTTCAATTACAACAGGTAGATAGAGAAATTGCAGTTCATCAAACTAAAATAGACCAAAATAACACCCAAATTACTCAACTTTCCACTCAAATTACCGAATTTAACTCAAATCAGGGTAAAATATTAGATGGTGGTAAGGTAAACTCTCGTCTTATCCGTTCAATTGATAATAGAGATAAGCAAATTTCTAAAATTAACGATAAAATTTCAGATTTACAGAACCAAAATGCCGAAGAAACTGAAAAAATTAACCAAATTAAGATTTCCAACTTAGGTTTAGAAAAAGAAGTTGGTGGATTTCGATTTGTAGCAGAAGCATTTAATATGGAATTGAAAAATGTAGTGAAATTTTTCATTTTTCTCATCGTTATAGTGTTTGACCCTCTTGCAGTTGCTCTAATTATTGCATTCAATGGGTTAGTTTCAGTAAAAATCCGAAAAGAAGAAGAAAATTTAACAGAAAATGTCAAATTAGATGAACCAATTCGGCAAGATTCCGAATTAGTGGAAAAAATTTATCAAGTTTACGGAGATAGTGGAAAAAATTTACCAATTGAGGAAAAATCCGAAGTTTTAGTGGAAAATATTCCACAACAAATTGAAGAATTGCCAAAATTACAATGGGAAGATTTTATGCATCCAGAATTTAATTGGAATAATAAGAAATTATGGATAAATAATCCAAAAGCCGTAAATTATTGGTTAAATTCAAAAGGAGGTACTGCAAGAGAACTCAATAAAATCAAAAGTGAGGAAGAAAATATAAAAACTTATTAAAAGGCTTGGATTTGTGAAATAAATTTCTTATATTTGGGTTATGAATATAGGATACGCTTGCATCAATATGACACTAGGAGAACAAACTCCTAAAATTACTACAAATCGTAGTATGGTTAAGAAAACTTTTACACAAAAAGGTATTTCTTACGCTTCTGAACTTGCACTACAAAACTCTCGTGATTTATTTGAGATTCTCAAATGGAATGTAGCAAATAACATCAAATTATTTCGTATATCATCCGATATGTTTCCGTGGGCAAGTGAATACAATTTAGAAGATTTGCCAGATTACAATAAAATCTCAAATATCTTAAAAGGTTGTGGTACTTATGCCAAAGAAAACGGTTTGCGTATTAACTCACATCCAGGTCCTTTCAATGTGTTAGTTTCTCCTAATCCAAAGGTAGTACAAAATACTATTGTAGATTTAGAACTGCATGGTAAAGTATTTGATATGATGGGGTTATCTAAAACTCCATATAACAATATCAATATTCATTGTAACGGTGTCTACGGAGATAAAATCTCCGCTATGGATAGATTCTGTGCTAACTTTGAGAAACTCTCTGACAGTGTAAAGAAACGATTGACAATAGAGAATGATGATAAAGCATCTATGTACTCTGTTGTAGATTTGATGTATATTCACAAAAAGATTGGTATTCCTATTGTATTCGATTATCACCACCATCAATTTTGCACAGGTGATTTATCAGAACAACTTGCATTAGAGTTAGCATCTACAACTTGGCCAAAAGGTATTACACCAGAAGTTCACTATTCGGAATCAAAAGCATTGCACGAAGAAAATAGTAAATTAAAGCCACAAGCTCACTCCGATTATATTAAACAACTACCCAACTTATACGGCAATGTTGTAGATATTATGGTAGAAGCAAAAGCAAAAGAATTAGCAATATTACCATTTTTATAATATGAAAAAATACGCATTATTCATCGGAAGATGGCAGACATGGCATGAAGGACATGATTGGTTAATATCTCAACAATACGATAAAGGTAAAAACGTTTGGATAGCAATTAGAGATGTTCCGCAAGATGATAATAATCCAAAATCTGCACAAGAAGTATTAATTGAATTAACTCATTTATTGCAAGATAAATTGGAAGAAGGTAGGTTATATATTTCAATTATACCAGATATTGAATCTGTAAATTACGGAAGATATGTTGGATATGATGTTATATACCACGAACCACCAACTGAAATTGGTTTAATAAGTGGAACTGCTATAAGAAATGGTTCACTATAAAAGACATATAGCTAAAACTATTAGTTATAGAATACTTAGTACATCGATTGGATTCTTAACTATGTGGGCAATAACTGGTTCTATTAAATGGGGAGCAGCGTTTGGAATAGCAGAATTAGTTTGGAAACCAATACAATACTATATCCACGAAAGAATATGGTATAAATTTATAAAATACGGATTAAACGATAAAACAAAATAATATGACATTAATTACAGACAAGGGTAAAAACGGTTTACTTAACCCACAATTTAGAGAGTTTCTTTTAACACCAACTCCAAAAACAGAAATTACTGCAAAAGAAGCAGATGAATTAGAACAATTATTAAAAGATGGATTGAAAGAATATCCAGGTTTAGGTATTTCTGCAACTCAATTAGGTATTAAGAAAAGAGCTTGTTATATTAAATTTGGAGATGAAGAAAATGGTAGAGAGCTATTTTTATTAAATCCAGTTATTACATCTCGCTCTAATGATGGGTTTATTTTTTATGAAGGATGCTTATCTATTCCAAAAACAGTAGAAAATCCTTTAAGAACAATTAGAGCTTGTAAAGTTGTAGTTCAAACAGATAATTTTGGTGAATTAACTTTTGAAATTAACAGAGAAGGAGATAAAGAACAGGTTTCGGTAGAAACTATGATGACAGTTATTGTTCAGCATGAGATTGACCACTTAGATGGTATCACTATCAAAGATAGGGTATATTCAACAACTCGTACAGTCAAAGCAACACCTGGTAGAAACTCAATTGTAGTGATGAAATCACCAGAGGGAGAATTGGTTGAAGTTAAGTATAAGAAAGCAAATGATTATTATTTAAAAGGATACGAAATAGTTTAATTATGGAAATTATAATAGGAATTGTAATTGCTTGTTTATTAGCAGCAATATACGGAATTTATAATCTTCTAAAAAAGTTAGAAAGATACGAAGATTTTATAGAAGAAGAAACAACTAAAAACCAGGCATTACTGGAAGCATTAAGACAGATAGATAGTCGTGAAATGTTTGAGAAGGATGATGACGTAGGTTCTATATTTTACCAAATAAAAGAAACTATCGAAAGATTCAAAAACATTTAAAATGGCAAGAAAAGCAAAAAGTAAACAATACTTTACAAAGGATACAGAGGATGCAATCATAGAGTATAATTTATCAGAATCACAGAGAGAAAAAGATTTATTATACAGGGATAGAATTAAACCTGCATTTGATAAACTGGCTGAAATAGTTTACAATAAATGGAAGTTTACCTATTTTGATGATGACCCACAAGATGTAATGGCGGAAGTTGTTGCATTTATGGTAGAAAAAATTCATATGTACAAAAATGGTAAAGGTAAAGCATTTAGTTACTTTACAATTGTTGCTAGAAATTACCTTATCTTAAATAATAACGCAAACTACAAACGATATAAAGATACTGATATTCTATCTTCGTTACCTGAACACTTTGATACTGAAAACAATTTCAAAGAAGAAATTAGAAACGATGAATTCAGAACTTTTAATCAAAGGATGTTGGCATATTGGGATGTCCATTTAGAAAATTATTTTCCAAAGAAACGTGATATGCAGATTGCTGATGCGGTTTTGGAATTATTTAGGAGAGCAGAATACATAGAAAATTTCAATAAAAAATCTCTTTATCTACTTATTAGAGAGATGACTGGTCACCCAACTCATTACATAACGAAAGTTGTCAATAAAATGAAAGAAAGACAAATGGAGTTATTTAACGAATTTGAAGATATGGGTGATATTAAAATTTAACACTATGATTCAATTAGGAATTTCAGCTTTCTACCACGATTCAGCAGCTTCAATAGTAATAGATGGTAAAGTTATATGTGCAATAGAAGAAGAGAAGTTATCAGGCATAAAGCACGATAACTCTTTTCCATTTAAGGCAATTGCTTGGTGT
>Ga0222712_10002082_pt1 | contig 23500 bp, 22 predicted proteins | sample C33_657DmetaG_FD_165043 | JGI IMG/M metagenome (GOLD analysis project Ga0222712, IMG submission 165043) | Estuarine water microbial communities from San Francisco Bay, California, United States - C33_657D | ecosystem: Environmental > Aquatic > Marine > Unclassified | place: USA: California... | reverse complement strand
GCAGTCCCTCTGCCGCCAGTTCGGCATCTCCGTCATCGACGAGATCGTCGCGCTGATCGCGCTGTACCGCCCGGGTCCGATGCAGTTCATCCCGGACTACATCAAGGGCAAGAAGGACGCGAACCACGTGAAGTACGCGCACCCGCTCCTCGAGAAGGTGGCCAAGGAGACCTACGGTATCCTGGTCTACCAGGAGCAGGTGATGGAGGCCGCGCGCGTCATCGCCGGCTACACGCTCGGTGGCGCCGACATGCTCCGCCGCGCGATGGGCAAGAAGATCCGCGAGGAGATGGAGAAACAGCGCGACATCTTCGTGGCCGGCGCCAAGGCGACCAACGACATCGACAAGAAGAAGGCCGAGGAGATCTTCGCCACGCTGGAGAAGTTCGCCGAGTACGGCTTCAACAAGTCCCACTCCGCGGCCTACGCGATCCTCTCCTACCGCACCGCCTACCTGAAGGCCAACTTCCCGGTCGAGTTCATGTCGGCCATCCTGACCTCCGAGCAGGGCAACGCGGACAAGCTCGCGGAGTTCGTCGCCGAGGTCGAGGCCCTGGGTATGCGGATGCTGGGGCCGGACGTGAACCAGTCCGACACCGACTTCACGCCCGTGGCCAAGGACAACGCGATCCGCTTCGGCCTCGGCGCCATCAAAGGCGTCGGCGAGATGGCCGCGCGGGCCATCGTGGCCGAGCGCGAGAAGGCCGGGCCGTTCAAGGATTTCGGCGATTTCGTCGGCAGGATGGGCGAGGCCGACCTCAACGCGCGCACGCTGGACTGCATGGCCCGCGCCGGCGCGTTCGACTTCACCGGCGAGAACCGCCGCCACCTGGTCGACTCGATCGAGTCGGTCCGCCGTCATTTCTCCTCCGAGCGCAAGGAACGCGAGAGCGGCCAGGGCAACCTCTTCGACCTCCTCGGGGCCGAGGATGCGGGTGCGGCCCGCCCCTCGGACCTCATCCTCCGCAAGTCGGAGCCGATGCCGAAGCTGGAGATGCTGAACAACGAGAAGCAGCTCCTCGGCTTCTACCTGAGCGGCCACCCGCTCGCCGACTACCATGGCCTTGACGAGGCGGTGGCGACCTTCGCGACGACGCCCGACCGCATCGAGCTCGACCGCAAGGAGCGCCACACGGTCCGGATCTGCGGCATCCTCGGCAACCTCGAGAAGAAGATCTCCAAGAAGGACAACCGCCCGTGGTGCCTCTTCACGGTCTCCTCCCGCAACGTGACCGTCCCGGTGAGCATGTTCTCCGAGGCCTTCGACGCGGCGCTGGCTCTCCGTGACGGCGACCAGCCCCTGCTGGCCGATGGCGCGCACGTGATGGTCGACGCCCGCCTGAGCTACCGCGAGGAGCGCGGGGAGTGGAACATCAGCGCCCACGGCCTCCACCCGCTCCGCGGCGCCCCGGCCCTGATCAAGAAGATCCTCTTCGCGCTCAAGCCCGGCCCCGAGGCCGGACCGTTCATGGAGAAGCTCGTCGCCCACACCCGCAAGGTCGACGGCCCGACCATCGTGCAGGTCGGCTTCCTCCAGCCCGACGGGCGCGTGCTCGTGGCCGAGGCCGCCCGCGGCATGACCACGCGCTTCGACCCGGCCACCTACGGCGCCTTCGCCCGCGACCCGGCCTGCGCCGGCGTGCAGATCGACGCCGCCGCCCCGGCCCAGCCGCCGCAGCGCAAGTTTGGCCCGCGCAGCTGAGCGACCTCAGCGCCCCAGATCGGCTAGGATCGTGCGGACGATGACGTCGGCGAAGTGATCCTGGGAGAACGGCTTCGCCCGGTCCGAGCCCAGGAAGGCGCGGATCCTCTCCTGGTAGGCCCGATACTCGTCATCCCCGATCGCCCGGAGACGGGCGGCGAGTTCCGCCGGCGTCGCGAAGGCGCGCCCGTCGATGAAACAGTCCGACGGGACGAGGTCGGCGATCTCCTTTGGCCCCACGTAGACGGGCACGCAGCCGGCCCGGAAGCAGTCGAAGAGCTTCTCGGTCACATAGCCTTCCAGGTCCCGGCAGTTCTCATGGGCGAGGCAGAAGCGGGCGCGGGTCAGCAGCTCGATCTTGTCGTCCACCGGGCCGCGCCAGGTGGCGTAAGGCGACTTCGCGGGCAGGAAGCGGGCGACGATCTTGCGGAACTGGTTGCGCACACGACCCCAGCGCCCCGGTAGCGCCGCGGGTCGCTCCCAGCCCCGGCCGAAGAGATGGAAATCCGTCGGCGCGTGGCGCTCATACCAATCAAGAATCCGGACACGGGCCTGGTACTGGTCGCGCGGGTCGACCACCGTGAGCGCCTTGTTGGAGGCGACGAGGACGCAGAAGAGCGGCCGTTTTTCCGGACCGTTCCAGCCCTCGGTCGCGAAACGATTAGGATAAAGGAGAGGCACGGTCCGCGGGTCGTCGCGGAGCTCCCCATCCCAGGCGAACCACTTCGCGTAACGGGCGAGGGCTGTACGGTCACGGTTGAGCGGGCGGATCAGCGGGTTCTCGTAAAGGTAGACATATGCCCGGGCCGAAGGATCCTGGCGACGGCAGTTGATGTGGAGTTCGAACTCGACCGGGCGGCCGGCGTTCATGTCCGGCGTGTTGAGCTCGATACCGGCAACCAGGAAACGTTCGCGCAGCACGGCGTAGGGAAGGTAGAATTCCCCGTTGTTCTCGCCCTGACCCGGCTTGAAGAGGGAGTTTTCCGCGTAATCGCGGTAGAGGACGGAGGCGACTCTCATAGGTGGCGGGCGGAGGTCAGCTGTTCGCTGAAATGGGCGGCTGCGTAGAGCGGTCGGGCCGCCGCCGCGGCACGCTTCCTGGCGGCCAGCTCGGGGGCGGGCATCTCGGCGAAGAGCCGGATAGCGGCGGCGAGCGCCGCCACGTCGCCGATGGGCTCGACCACGCTACCGACCATCCCTTCGGCCCACGGGACCGAGGGCAGGCCGACCGGGTAGGCGACGACCGGGACGCCGCAGACCAACGCCTCGCCGACCATCATCGGCCCGTTGTCGTTGGTCGAGGGATTCACGAAGAAGTCGGCGGACTGGTAGGCCACCGCGATGGCGGCGTCGCCCCGGCGGACGCCGAGCTCGGTGTAAGTCACATGCTTCCAGCCTGCGCCCATCAGGCCGGTTTCGCCGAGCACGGCGACATGCAAGGCGACTCCCTGCGCGTCGAGCAGACGGAGCGCCTCGAGCAGGAGACCGAAGCCTTTGTAGGTCAGCGCGGGGTCGATGCCGCGGACGAGCAGGACGCGGGCCTCGGCCGGCAGGCCGAGCGCGGCGCGGGCGGCCCGCGGATCGTCGATCGGGCGGAGCACCTCGAGGTCGAGCGGGATCGGGAAGACCTTCGACGGCAGGCCGCCGGTGATCGCGCTCTCCCGAGCCTGACGGGCCGACCATTCGGTCGGCGCCAGCAAGACCGCGCCAACCTCGCGCCAGGTCCGGAGCCGGCGGGCGGCCTGGCGGGCCGACAGATCGTCGGCCTCGCGGGACCCGATCAACGGGCAGGCGCCGCAACCGGTCCGGTATTTCAGGCAGCCCAGGTTCGAATGGCAGCCGCCCGTCACATGGGCCATGTCGACCTGCCAGAGGACCACGCGGGCGCCGAGGGCTTCGGCGATCCGCCGGATAGTATCGGCCGTCACGAACGCGCCAGCCCAGTGGACGACCACGAGATCCCACTTTTCGGCGCGAGCCCGGGCGTCGCGGATGATCGGCTCCGCCGGGAAATTCGCCTCGGCGTCGAAATCATATACACCCACGGGCCGGAGGTGCAGACGGCGCAGTTTCGCCCAGACCCGGCCGAGGCCCCACGCGAGCTTACGAAATGGGCTGAGCAGCCGCCGGGCGTCGATCAACGACGGGACGTCCTGACGCTGCTTCTTGATGACGTAGGCGACCGATGCGTGCCCCTGACCCAGCAGGGCCCGGTGGATGCGCACGAACCCGTCGGCGGCCCCGCCGCCGGCATCCATCTTTGATAAGTGCAGTATCTTCATCCCTGGCCAAGTGGATAGGGTCGCTCCGCCCCGGTGACGAACCAAAAGCAGACCGCCAAACGCATTGAAAAACGTCGGGGACCCGCAAGGATGCGGCGCGATGGCCCCGCTCATCTACGTGATCAACCTCGACCGCGACGCCGAGCGCATGGCCTCCATCCGCGCCAACCTGGAGGCGCTGGGCCTGCCCTTCGAGCGCCTGCCGGCCGTCATGGGCAAGGACGTGCCGGAGTGGGAAAAGCTCGTCGACCTGCCGGCCTACGCCTGGCGCAACCGGCTGGACACCCCGCGGGCCGGCGAAGTTGGGTGCTACCTGAGCCACCTCAAGGCGATGGAGACCTTCCTCCGGACCGACGCCCCGTGGTGCGTGATCCTCGAGGACGATGTCGAAGTCCTGCCCGCCTGCGCCTAAGTCCTCCGGTGCTTGGCCGAAAAAGACGACTGGGACCTCGTGAAACTCTTCAACTTTCATTCCGGGATGCCCGTGACGAAGCGGGCCCTCGCCGGCGGCCACCGGCTCGTCGCGCACCTGACCCGGACGACCTCCTCCGCCGCCTATGTCGTCAACCGCCGCGCCGCGGAAACGTTGCTGAAGTCCATGCGGCCGATCTCGGAACAGGTCGATCATGCCTTGGACCGCCCCTGGGAGACCGGCTTGCGCACCCGCGGCATTCGCCCGATGCCCGTAATCCTCGCACCCGTAGCGCATACGTCCAGCACCATCGGCTATCAGGACAAGGCCAAGGCCCCGCGGACCCCCGGGAAGACGGTGAAACTGTTCCTCGCCCGCGCTAAGAAGGAGATCAGCCGTTTCGGGTATGGACTGTTCGATGCGGTGAGGTAGCAGGTTGGTTGATCCGTTAATCTGTTGGCCCGTTGGCCAGAGAGATACAACGTTAGTTGATCAGTTGATCTGTTGGCCAGTTGGCCAGAATGATTTAGCTCAAAGGGAAACCGGAGACCGGAACATTGGCGGGGGCCTTAGGTAGGGACGGCTCTCCGAGCCCGCCGAGCGGACGGCTCGGAGAGCCGTCCCTACCTAAACTCACCTCTTGTCAACCGGCCAACCGATCAACCGGTCAACTAATCTTCGGCCTCTGGCCAACCGGCCAACCGATCAACGGGTCAACTCTTTGGCTTCGCTCAATCAAACAACACCGCATCAGCCGGCCGGCGGCGACGGGCCCAGAGGATGCGCCATTTGAGCACCTGGCGCATGAGTTTGGATGAGCCGCGATGGCCTGAGGTAAGGTAATGGCGGTCGTAACGTTCGTCGGCGGCGACCGGCGGAGAGTCCGCCCAATCGTCAGCGGGGTCGTAAGCGAAGGCCGGCGCTGCCCAGGGGCGACCGCTCTTACCGAAATGCGTGCCCATTCCGTCGAAACCGATATTCAGGATGAGGTTCCGTCCGGGGACGACGTTGAGCTGCCCGGCGCGCAGCACCTGGACCATGAACTGGTAATCCCAGGTCCGAGCCTTGCCTTCGGCGAAAGCGGCAAATTCGCGACGCAGGAAGTCCGCCGCATTGACATGCAGCGAGCGGAGCCAGGGCTCGTCCGCAAGGATGGGCTCAGGAAAGAGACGATAGCCCTCCCACGCCCTCCGCCACGTCGCCCAACCCCAGCTGGCGGTGATGCGACTGAAGCCATGGGAGCCGGGAATTTTTGCCAGCGGAGCCATGTTCGAGCCCGTGATGGTCGCGACCCGGTCATCATGACGATGGCGTTCGAGCATCGTCGCGCAGAAACGGAAAAAGGCCGGCGTCGGCAGGCAATCATCCTCCAGGATGATACCTTCTCCCGCCTCGCCCAGGAACCAAGTGATCGCGGAGCTCACGCCCAAGCCGCATCCGAGATTAGACTCCGGGAACTTCGTGCGGATCTCACAAGGCCAGTCGACCGTATCGACCAGCGCGCGCACCTCTGCGACCCGCTCGGCTTCGCCCGCCTTACCGGGCCGGGGGGCGTCGCAGGCCAAGAATAGCCTGGCGGGCTTAGCGGCGCGCACCGCCGAAAAAACCCGCCGCGTCGACACCGGGCGGTTGAAAGCGATGATAAGAACAGCGGGGGCGGGCGAATTCACGGGCAGGCTAGTCTTGCTTGATAAAGCGTTGGTGAGTCTCCGGCGTCGGGGTGAAGCGAAGCAAGACATCGGCGTCCCAAGGGTCGAAAGCGACCAAACCTTCCGTCTCCGCGCTAGGGCGAAGGAACTCCGAGGCGGTCTCGTTCAGCATGGCAGCCATGAAGGAGAAGGAGCTGTTCGAAGTGAGCACCTTGTCCGCCTTGGTCATGACATAGAAATCGAGGTAGGCGGCCAGGCTGCCGGTCGCGCCGAGATCGGAGGCATCGGCGGTCTTGAATCCCGCGAAGCGACCGCGGTAGTCCGCCGGAGTCTCCGAGCAGACATAGACGGCCCACTCGGAGGGGTCCAGGCCGCTGCGGCCAAGCCATGCCTCATACCATGCGCAGGGCGCCCGGAAGAAATACCCGTAGCCGTAGTCGCCTCTCCGCAGATGCACCGCCAGGATCCTGCGACGGCTGGAGCGAAGCTGAGCGAGGCGAATTTCGGCGGATTCGACGAACTCCGGCTGAAAACGAAATAGCCCGCGGATATAGTCTCGGTCCGAAGCCAGGTCGCGGGAATGACCCATGAAATACCCCCAATAATCGGTCGATGCAAAAGCCGGGTTCTTTTCCTTGAACTGCCTCGTCCACTCGCAACCTAGCAGCGCCGCGCTCCCGTTCGTCCCATCCATGCTCTCGCGCCATTCGGGCAAGGCCAGCAAGGGCTCCGGGTCGCTCCGGCCAAACAACTCACAGCCAACCCAGCCGGGCACCTGGACCAGCGCACCTTGACGACGGGCGACGAGTTGCAAGTACAGGTATTGGAAGAGCTGGTTGGCGAAGCGGCCATTTGACCCGAAGCTCGTCATCGTCACGACCGGCTTCCGGACATAAAAGGCATCGCCCCAAGAGGGGTGCCAAGGCGTGACCATCGCGGCGCGGCCGAAGCCGAGCTTGGCCATGAATTGCTCCAGTTCGCCCAGCAGGCCCGCTCCATGATAAAGTTCCTGGAGATTGACCTCGGTGTTCACCGCTTCGATGCCGGCCAGCAGTCCCGGCGCGCCGCGAAGAGCCATGAGTTCGGCGCCTTGGATGTCCAGGTTGAGGAAGTTATAATCCTCGGGCCGCAGCCCCTCCTCGGCGAGGAGCGTGTCTAGCCGACGACCGCGCACCTCGACCTGGGAAACTTCGCGGATGGAGGGATAGATGTCCTTGTGCTTGGCCAACGGCAGGATCGAGCTGCTCTGGTCCATCGAGGTGACGCGCAGCCGGACCGTGCCGTCGGCATCGGACGCCGCCGCGTGGATGATGATGACCTTGCCACCGTGAACGGCGGCCTTGGCACGCAGTCCGGGAATCAGCGCGGGGTTGGCTTCGACATAAAGGATCTTCGAGAAGCCCATCCGGAGATAATCTTCCAGTTCCCCGGCCTGATGGGCGCCGACATGGATGACGCCGCGGGGGATGATGCCATGGGCACGAAGCAAGCCGCCGACGTCCAGCATCTGCGTCGCAGCCGCCTCGGCCGGTTCAGGCCGCCCAAGCAGCTCGGCCAAAGAAGGGCGCGCGGAGGCGGATCGCCTGCTTCTCAAGAAAGGCACGCGCTTACGGATGGAGCGCGCCAATTTCCGGAAGAAATGCTTTAGGTTCATGGGGTGGCGTACATTCGGACCCCGGCCCCTTTGTGTCAATTCGCCTCGTCCTGGCGAAGCATGTTGGCGGCCACGGCCGAAGCCATCATGGCCTTCGGGCTTTTTGGAAATCCGTTTGCCTTGGATTCCGGGCGGCGTAGCGTCGCTCAACCGCATGCGTTACCTCGTCACAGGCTCGGCCGGATTCTTGGGCGCCAATCTGGTGACACGCCTCCTGGCCGACGGGCATGAGGTCGTCGGCCTCGATAACTACCATTCCGGCTCGCGGGCCAACACGGCCATGCTCCTCGGGCGTCCCGGCTTCACTTTCGTGGAGCATGACGTGGTCAAGCCCTACGACATCCCTTGCGATGTCCTCTGCAACCTCGCCTGCCCCGCCTCCCCTCCCCACTATCAGCAAGACCCGGTCTACACCTTGCGCATCTCGGTCCTCGGGACACTGCACGCCCTCGAAAACGCCGAAAGGCATAAGGCGCGGGTGTTGCACGCATCGACTTCCGAGATCTACGGCGACCCGCTCGTCCACCCCCAACCGGAGACCTACCTTGGCAACGTGAACACAACCGGGCCTCGTGCTTGCTACGATGAAGGCAAGCGGGCGGCGGAGACCCTTTGCGCCGACTTCACGAGGCTCGGGCGCGCAGACGCGCGTTTGGTCCGTATCTTCAATACCTACGGGCCACATATGCGTGGAGATGACGGGCGGGTCGTCACCAACTTCCTGCTGCAAGCCATGTCCGGTCAGCCGCTCACGGTCTACGGAGCCGGCCAACAGACCCGCTCATTCTGCTATGTCGACGACCTGATCGAGGGCTTTGTCCGCGTCCTTTCCCTTCGGGAGAACCAAGGACCGATCAACCTGGGTAACCCCAACGAATTCACGATGCTGCAGCTGGCCGAGGCCGTCCAACGCCTGGTCGGCTCGTCCCTGCCACTCCGGTTTGAGGCCCTGCCGACCGACGACCCGAAGCAACGCCGCCCGGACATCGCCAAGGCGCAACGTTTGCTTAACGGATGGGAGCCCAAGGTCCAGCTGGCCGAGGGCCTCGCAAGGACCTTGGCTTATTTCCGAAACCAGTCATAAGGTCGGTCCTCATGAAGCGTCGCATCCATAACATCGCCTGCATCGGCGCTGGATACGTGGGCGGACCCACCATGGCGGTGATCGCCGACCGCTGCCCGGACATCTCCGTCACGGTCATAGACCTTAACGAGGACCGGATCGCGGCTTGGAACTCGGAGGCTTTGCCGGTCTACGAGCCAGGTCTCGACGAGGTCGTGCGTCGTACCCGCGGCCGCAACCTCCGCTTCATTACCCAGCGCGAAGGCGCGGCGGCGGTCGCGGCCGCCGATGCGGTCTTCATCTCGGTCAACACGCCGACCAAGACCCAAGGGTCGGGAGCGGGCAAGGCCTCCGACCTCAGCTATGTCGAAGCCTGCGCCCGCTATATAGCCGAGCATGCCAAGGGACACACCATAGTGATCGAGAAATCCACGATGCCGGTCAGGGCGGCCGATACGATCAAGCGGATCCTCGCGACGACCCCTCATGGAGGCACTTTCGACGTGCTCTCGAACCCCGAGTTCCTCGCCGAAGGCACGGCAATCCGTGATCTTGAGCAACCTGACCGCGTGCTGATCGGCGGCGAAACCCCGGCGGCGGTCGACGCGCTCGCGGAGGTGTATGCGCATTGGGTCCCGGATCAAGCCATCCTCCGAACCGGCCTCTGGTCGGCGGAGCTCTCCAAGCTGGCCGCCAACGCCTTCCTCGCCCAGCGCGTTTCCTCCATCAACGCGATCTCCGCTTTGTGCGAGGTCACCGGCGCGCAGGTTGAAGAAGTCGCCAAGGTGCTCGGCACGGACACCCGGATCGGCCCTAAATTCCTGAAGGCATCCGTGGGCTACGGAGGATCCTGTTTCAAGAAGGACCTGCTCTCGCTGGTCTACCTCTGCGAGTTCTATGGCCTGACGGAGCCGGCGGCCTACTGGCAATCCGTCCAGGACCTGAACGAATGGCAGAAGCGGCGTTTCGCGCAGATGGCCGCCGCTCACGCCAGGAAACACGGTGGGATCGTCGCCGTGCTGGGCCTGGCGTTCAAGAAGAACACCAACGACTTCCGGGAATCCCCCGCCATCGATATCTGCAACCACCTGCTCGCGGCCGGCGTTCGGCTGCGGCTGCAGGACGAACGTGTCGATCCGGCTGCCTTCCGCGCGACGCTGGCCGATGAGGCGAAGACCGGCTTTGCTTTCTTCACGGATATCGAGGACGCGGCGCGGGGTGCCGGGGCGATCCTCATCCTGACGGAGTGGGATAGCTATGCCGGACTCGACTGGGTAAAGATCGCCGCCGCGGCCGAACCGGGCGTCGCCATCTTCGACGGACGTAAGGTCGCCGATCAGGTGAGCGCGAAAAAAGCGGGCCTGCCGGTCTTCGTCGTCGGCCAAGGCGAATCCGTGCCTTCCTGAGACGATAACCCCGTCGCTTATTGCTCGCGGATCTTACGCAACCGGACGCGCAGGACCGGGCCTAAGATCTTGAGGAGCAGTTCGCCGCGCCGGAACTGGGCGCGGACAAAACGGGTCGGAAGGCGAAGATACTTGAAGAAATAGACGCTGACGCTGGGCGCATCAGCGTCCGCCGAGTCCAAGGCGGGCAAGCCGGTCCGGGAGTGCCAGAAATGCCAGAGGTCGTCGTCATCGCAGGGACCATCCCATGGTTTGTTCGCGGCGTAATGGACGATTTTCGGCCGATATAGCGCCTCACGGAGTTCCCCGTCGGGATAATATTCATCCACAAAGCCCGACGGCTTCAACTCGGTCTTCCAGCGCGGGATCGCGCAATATCGGTAGCTGAGGTGGCCCGTCCTTGTTTCGCATGCGAGGTTCATGACGTCCTGGTCGTTCCAGATAAGCTTGCACGGTGGATCGAGCATGACCGAGAGGATTCTCTCGGTGAGGTTTTCGGCCCGCATCTGCCGGAGGTTCATCAGCCAGATGCCTCCGGCGACATAACCGGCATGGAAACGTTCGGGTAGGTGCCGGACACCGGGCGCGTCGCGTTTCGGCAGCCGGCAGCCGGCGATGAAATCATCGCCCAGCCTATGCTCGTAGATTTCGGAGATGTCGTCGACGACGCATATGTCGACGTCGGAATATAGGATGACATCGTAGGCGGAGAACTCCTCCACCAAGACGGGCAGGCACCGGAACAGTGTCGCCTTGGTGAAGGTGGCCGTCGGGCCGCCGAGGTTGAAGTTTTTCTCGTCGAAGCTGCCGGACAATCGGCGGAAGGTCTCCGTGACGTCGATGAAGCGGAGATGACCGTTGCCGTGGCGGCGGACGATCCCGTCGAGCAGCCGCTGGTTTTCCGGGGTGACGTCCTCGTGCAGGACGAACAAGTCATACCAGACATCCGGGCGGGCGTTGGTGAGCAGGCTTTCGAAAGTCACGGCGGCCGGGACGACGTAACAGTTGTCGAAACTGAAGAATATCGGCAACTTCTTCATCTGAATAGGAGCACGACCGTGGTTATGAGTCCGAGCGCCAGGACAAGGACCCAGCGGCGCAGGTGGCGCGCCTGACGGCGTAACCGGCGGGCATCCTCGGCCAAGGACGCGGCCTCGGTCGGCACCATAGCCATCAGATCCTTATGGGTGAAGCCCGCATGTACGCGGAGTGATTCTGCCATGTCCGGCCCGGACAAGTGGCGCATGATAGTCTCATAACCCCAACAACGCTTCTCCGGGATATCGGACAAGAGGGCGAGTCGCCCGAGCACATAGGGGATATGTCGCGCAGGCAGTGACCGATACGGGATGATTTCCGCGGGAAATACCTCCGCCAGAAAAGTCATGTCTTTGATTGCCAGGAAATCATCCATCATGACCCGCGTCTCCAGCAACTCCCGGGCGAGGCTGCTGGCCGTCCTGTAGCACAAGCTGCCCGAAGAGACACGATAGCGTACCAGTTGATCCCCCAGCAGCACAACGTCACCCCGCATCAGAATCTGGTTATGCCACATCCAGTCCGAATACTGAACGACTCCTTCGGGCAGGCACAACGACCTGGCTACATCACGGGTAACAGCCATTCCTGGCGAGGGCAGCTGGTTGGGGCCTAGGAAAGACTTCCGCAGCAACTCGTGGCGGCTCCAAGTCGCCGGCAGGCGAGACTGCCGGCTAAGGGAAACCCCTTGCTCGTCCATGCGCTCGAGCGACACATAGACCGCCACCGCGGACGGATTAGTCTCGAAAGAAGCGATGAGGTTACGGATGTAAGTGGGGTGGGCCAAATCATCGGAAGCCATGAAGGCGATGATTTCCGCTGACGCCAAGGAGACGCCCTCCGCCATGCCCGCGGCAAGACCCCGGTTATGGGTGCGCGCAACGACCCGGATCCTGGGGTCCTCGACCCTCCTGATCTGCGCCAGGTTGTCGTCCGTCGAGCAATCATCGATGATGATGAGTTCCCAGCGGGGCTCATCCTGCTCCAGCATGCTCCGGAGAAAATCACCGATGTACCTTCCGTGGTTATACGAAGGGCAAACGATGGAAACCTTGGCGCCGCGTGTCATGCTAAGCCTCGTCCCGCGACTTCTCCGACGATGGAACCATATTCGTCGATTCGGACAAAAGATGACGGGACAATGTCGTCGGTGCGCGAACCATAAGCTCCGTTATTAAAAAAACGGGCCGGGCAGACATTGAGTCCGCCCTTGCTCTCATTCAACCAACGCGCCCAGAGGCTGTAGCTGCTGTTAGCGATGATTGCGCTGCGGCATCGGGACATGAGCGCCATGTCGGCCCAGGCGTCGTCGCCAAGGTTGCCTTCAACCACCTGCTGCGCGATTTCGGAGAATTCCGCATGGCACCATGCGGGGTCATCGGAGAAGAAGTAGAACTTTGCCGAGGGCTGGTGGCTACGGATAAGACGGACCGCGGCGCGGTAATATGCCGGCGTACACATGCCAAAGAAGTCCGCCTTATTCTCCGGCTTGAGGTAGTCACCACGCCGGACGTGTACCGCGACGGCATCCGGGTCGAGTAACCCGGCCGCCAGACGCTCGTTCCGTGGAGGCAAGGGCTTACGGAACCGGAAGTTGCGCCTCAACGTGTCGGTAATCCCCTCGGAATACTTGGAAGAGGGGAAGTAACCCTGGATGAAGCCCCTGAGATCGTTTTCAAGAAAGGCGGCCTTGAACTCGATGGTCTGTTCCTCGCTTCTGTCGCTCCGGTGCAACCGCCACCGGCGGATCTTTTTCTCGATGTCGGCGGGGAGATGCGGGAAGCGATCAGGCATCTCGAAGACCTCCTCGACCTGATAAGAGCGGTCCGGCGGAGCCGACAGGTAGGTGCCCAGCTCAACGAAGGTGCGCACCGGCCAGCGTGATTGAAGCGCCCATGCATGCGCATACTGGAACATCTGGTTGGCCAAGCCTCCTTGGATGCGATGAATCCGATCGACGCCATAGGCCCATGACGCCAGCCGCCAAATAACGGATGGACTCGTATTAATAATGTTCAAGGTTTTCGCCATTCTGCCTTGCCCTTGGGTTAAGCCGATGAAGTGGTCGCGCAACCTCTTAGTTAGGGAAATCCTGGGCAGGCGTGGGTCCTTCCGGAAAAAGCGCCCAAATTATTGACATTAAATAAGACGACCGCGTGGCGATTTTTCCGGATGTGCCCGAGGGGGGTACCAGAAATCACGTCTTACCGGGCTGACGTCATTTCGTCATGGGGATGCTGCCTGGCTGGCCGTATGGATGACATGGACGATCTGCTCATCCGTCATCAACGGGCTGACGGGTAGCGAGACCACTTCCCGATGGAGGGCCTCGGTGAGCGGGAACTTCAGATGACCGAGCGACCGGGCGTAGGCCTGCTGATGATGCGGCGCGATCGGGTAATGGATGGCGGTGTGCACGCCGCGGTCCAGCAGGCGTTGCTGGAAAGCGGGGCGATCGGGGACCCGAACGACGAAGAGGTGCCAGACGTGAGACTCCTCTCCGGCACGGACGGACGGCAGGCGCACGGCGGGATGCGTGATCTCGCGGCGGTAGCGCTGGGAGATCTCCCGGCGGCGGGCATTGTCGGCGTCGAGGTATTTAAGCTTCACGCGCAGCACGGCCGCCTGCAGTTCGTCGAGGCGGTCGTTAGGGCCTTGGACGAGGTTCTTGTATTTCTCGTGCGAACCGTAGTTGCGGAGCGCGCGGACCATCTCGGCCAGCTTCGCATCCTTGCAGGTGAGCGCGCCAGCGTCGCCGAGCGCGCCGAGGTTCTTGCCGGGGTAGAAACTGAACGCCGCGGCATCGCCCCAGGCGCCGGCCTTGACGCCACCGATGTGGGCTCCATGAGCCTGAGCGGCGTCCTCGAGCAGGAGCAGTCCACGCTCACGGCAGAGCTGGGCGATCGCCGGCATGTCGGCCAGCTGGCCGTAGAGATGGACCGCCAGGACCGCCTTCACGTCCGGCGTGAGCGCGGTCGCGAGCTTGGCCGCGCCGAGGTTGCAGGTGTCCTCGTCGGGCTCCACCAGCACCGGACGCAGGCGGTTTTCCGTGATGGCGAGGATCGACGCGATGTAGGTGTTGGCCGGGACCGCAACACCGTCGCCGTCCTTGAGCAGGCCGAGCTCCTTCCAGCCGCGCAGGGCGAGGATGAGGGCCGAAAGTCCGTCGGAAGTCCCGACGCAGTGCGGCGAGCCGACCCAGGCGGCGAACTCGGCCTCGAAGGCCTTCACCTCTTCGCCAAGGATGTACCATCCGGAGTCGATGACGCGGGCCGCAGCGGCCTTGAGTTCGGCGCTATGCCGCGCATTGATTGCTTTCAGGTCAAGGAAGTGGACGTTCATAAAATCTTGCTGCAAATTTTTCCAATTTAGCCCGCACGGCCGGGTAGGCATTGGAAGTTATCTCGTAATATCGGTTGATGCCGTCCTGGCGCAACAACGTTGCCCCTACGGCCTCATGGAAAGAACATACTGATCTATTGTCTTTTCTTACGTCAAAAAGGACCTTCGAGAAGCCGAGGTCCTTGAAGCCAAGGTCATGGTTGAGGATAGTCGCGGAAAACGCGCAGCAGGCTGGCGCATCCGGAGACATGAGCCAACTACCATAGACGAAAGTTCCAGCAACGATATCATAGTCATAGATTCTGATGGTGCCTCTAGGCACGCCGGAGTATTCAGCTATGAAATAGGCCTCTTCTCCTTTATCGAACCTCTCCAAGTATCTTTCGATCCACATCTTTTGCTCCGCAACACCTCCAGGTGTTGCGGATATGTGCTTGTTTAAGGCTCCGTTAGTACGAAGGGATAATATGAACTCCGCATCGGATGGGCGGACGTTCCTCAGCACGGTCCCGCAATGTTCGGCGCTCCGCACATATGCCTCTATTGCCTTACGGTGGCCTGATTGATGGACCATAGATTTATGAAGTGAGAAGCATGACGGGACCTTTGGCGTCGTTGACCTCAGATAGTGCCGGAGTCCACGTGTATGGACTGTCCAGTGATCGACCCGGCCTCATCGGAAAGCAGGAAGGCAATTGTTTCGGCTACGGAGGTTAATGTCGTTGGCCGCTTAAGTGCCGTTCGCGCATAAATCCGCGACTTCGTCGCCCCGTCCAAGGAATCGCTCATCGCCGTCTCCATGAAACCGGCTACGAGCGAATTGGAACGGATTCTTCGCTCACCCCACTCCCGCGCAGTATTCTTGGAGAAAGCCTCCAATGCCCCCTTGGTCGAGGCGTACATGGCAAGCCCTTTGTACCCGGTATGGACGCTGATAGACGAAACATGGACGATGGAGCCACCCGAGCCGTGAAGTAGCATGTTTCGTATGGCATACTTGGTCACGACCATCGGCGTGAACACATTGACTTCGAACATCTGCCTCAACGGTGACAACTGCAGGTTAGAAATAATATCGTCATAAGCTGTAGCCGCATTATTGACAAAGCCATGCAGCGGCACCTTGCCGATAAAGCCGTCAAATATCTGCACTTTTGCCTCATCCGCCCCGGCTAGGTCAAACGATAGAAAGTGGAGCCTGCCTGGGTGGGCTTCGCTTAGCGCTTTGATTTCGGCAGACTGGGTCCGGCTGACCCCATACACCGACCACCTGCGGCCCAAGAGAACTTTGGCGATTTCCAGGCCTAGCCCTCGCGAAACGCCGGTAACAAGGATATTCTTAGACATTGCGGGAAAGTTTTCCGGTACGAGTCTTGGCTAGCGAGTCGACTCTCTTCATAATTCGCGGTACTTTATGAGGCTGCAGACACGATGCGAGGTGCGATCGGAGGTCGGGCTCGACCAATGGAACCAATGATGTGTATTCCGCACATAGCAGAGTTCCCACTACGGAGTTTGGTCGGCCGTAAACCTTCGCCTCCACGATGCCAGAAAAGGCTCGAAGGGCGCACTCCACCTCGGCTGGATTGACCTTAAATCCTCCTACGTTTATGAAATCATTCGCGCGTCCGACAATACGAAAACGCAGGGGCGTGTCGGAAATGACCTCGACGTGGTCGCCGGTCGCATACCAAGGTCCGGCATCAAGGCCCTGGAACTCTCCGAGCAGTTGACGGACGACCCAAAGCTGCCCGTCTTGGATGCGTATCTTACCCTCAACGGACGGGTGGATGCCAAACAGGTCGCCATCGGCGACCAGCAGCGTACCTGCCTCGGTCGAGGCATAGAGATTATGCAGGCGGGCTGACGGGAAGGCCGCGCGCAGCTGGGCAAGCAGAGCGGCGTCCGAGCGCTCACCCCCGAGCGTCAAGCTACGGAGCATGGGCAAGGGCGCTTCGATAGGCATCAACAGACGATAAAAAGTCGGAGTCGCCGAAAGATGCGTCACGGCCTGAGAGCGGAGACGTGCATGGATTTCAGTTCGAGTTAATCCGAAAACATCCACCAATGTGTTACCGTTGAAGAATGCCTGCAGAAGGACCTGGATGCCCGCGATGTGCGTGGGATTGAATGCCAGCGCCCAGATATCTTCGGCGTGCCTGTCTCCGACGCGCAGCGTACGCGTCAAGGAGTCAAAACGATGCCTCACGAGTTTAGGCAAACCGGTGGAACCAGAAGTATAGAGCTCGAGACTGAAGCCGGAGGAGGCGCATCCCAAGGCTTGCGCCTCCTCTATGCTGGCGGGGGCTTTGCCTGATAACGGAGCCTTCTTGTCCAATTGTCCGCTTTGGAGTCCGAGGGAATGTATTTCGCTATTGCTGAAATCTTGATCGACCAATCTGAGCGGCGCGCCGCGGACTAGCGCAGTGATCACAGCAACCAAGGCCTCGGCCGTGGATATTGGGCGGAATACGGGGGCATAATCCTCGGCCGACATGCGAACGAGAAGATCCTCGTACGTCAGCGAAATGCCACCGGTTCGATCGATGAGAAAAGCGTGCGACAAGGTTATTGCGGCAGCTTGGCCTGAATCTCGCCGACGGTCCTGACGATTCCTTCGGCGAATACGTCCACTCCAGCGGCATCTTCGATGCGAACAGTGAGTTCGGCCAGGTCTAATGAATCCAGTTCGCAGTCTTCTCGAAGCCTAAGTTGTGGACAGAGCCGGGAAAGGGGGGCGCGTCCTTTGTTCGCGCGCACCTGATTGATGGTCTCCAGGAGGTTCATAGTTATATATAATGAATGTTTTGTCTAAGTTGATGTTGTTGCCAGAAAATTATGGTTAACTCCTCCGTTTGCCATCAGATGACGTTTTTGAGGAAATCTTCCTTAGATCGGATGTAATCAGTTTCTTCATATTCGGCGTCGGCGAAGACCATCAGCACGCAGTCGTGAGAGAAGTCATGCATCTCGCGCCAGAGCCCAGGGCCGATGAGGAGACCCTTGGCCGAAGAATCAAGCACCACGCTTTCCTCGCGACGGCCGTCGAACAGGCTCAGGCGCACGGAGCCGGCCACGCAGACGCAGAGCTGGCGCAGTTTCTTATGGGCATGGAAACCGCGGCTGACGCCGGGCTTGGTCCCGTAGATCCAATAGATGCGGCGGACGACGAACGGGAGCGCCCCGCCGAGTTCGGCTACGGCGAGCTGCCCGCGCGCATCGCCGCGCTGGGGTATCTCGACGAACTGGAGAAGCGGGCCGGACATCAGATCTTCTGGCCGACCAAGGCCTTGAGGTATTCGCCGTAGCCCGACCTGGCGATGGGCTCGGCGAGCTTGAGCAGCTGGGCGTCGTCGATGTAGCCGCGGCGCCAGGCGATCTCCTCGATGCAGCCGATCTTGAAGCCCTGACGGGCCTCGACGATCTGCACGAACTGCGAAGCCTGGAGTAGCGAGTCGAACGTGCCGGTGTCGAGCCAGGCCGTGCCGCGGGGCAGGACCTTCACGCTGAGCTTACCCTGACGGAGATACTCGCGATTGACGTCGGTGATCTCGTACTCGCCGCGCGCCGAGGGCTTGAGGGCCTTGGCGATACCGACGACGGAGTTGTCGTAAAAGTAAAGGCCGGGGACGGCGAAGCTGGACTTGGGCGCCTTGGGCTTCTCCTCGATGGAGATGGCCTTGCCGGCCGCGTCAAACTCGACCACGCCGAAGCGCTCGGGGTCGCTCACGTGGTAGGCGAAGACGGTGCCACCCTGTGGCTGGCGGCAGGACTTGAGGAGTTCGCCGAAGCCGGCCGAGTAGAAGATGTTGTCGCCAAGGACGAGGCAGACGTCGTCGATGCCGATGAACTTCTCGCCCAGCACGAAAGCCTGGGCGAGCCCGTTGGGGACCGCCTGCTCGACGTAGTCAAAGCGGCAGCCGATCCGGGATCCGTCGCCGAGGACTTCCCGGAAGCGCGGCAGGTCCTGCGGGGTGGAGATGATCAGGATCTCCCGGATGCCCGCCAGCATGAGCACGGACAGCGGGTAGTAGATCATCGGCTTGTCATACACCGGCAGGAGCTGCTTGCTCATGACCTGCGTCAGAGGGTGCAGACGGGTGCCGGAGCCGCCGGCGAGGATGATGCCTTTCATGAGAATCAGAGTTTGCCGAGCCGCTCGAGGCGGTAGGAGCCGTCGAGGATGCCCTGGATCCACGCGGGGTGATCGAGATACCAGCGGACGGTCTTGCGGAAGCCGCTCTGGAAATCCTCCTGCGGAGCCCAACCGAGCTCGGCGCGGGCGCGGCGGGCGTCGATGGCGTAACGGAGGTCGTGGCCCGGCCGGTCGGTGACGTAGGCGATCGCGGAGTCGTGCGGCTTCCCGTCGGCGCGGGGGCGGAATTCGTCGAGCAGCGAGCAGAGCAGCTTCACGAGGTCGATGTTGCGGCGCTCGTTGTCGCCCCCGATGCAATAGGTGCGGCCCGGTCGGCCCTTCTCGACCGCGGCGAGGAGCGCGCGGGCGTGGTCGTCGACGTAGAGCCAGTCGCGGATGTTCTCGCCCTTGCCGTAGACCGGGATGGCTTCGCCCCGGAGGCACTTCAGGATGACGACCGGGATGAGCTTCTCGGGGAACTGGTAAGGGCCGTAGTTATTGGAGCAATTGGTCACCACGACCGGCAGGCCGTAGGTATCCATCCAGGCGCGGGCGAGGTGATCGCTCGAGGCCTTGCTGGCGCTGTAGGGGGAATGCGGGTCGTACGGGGTCGACTCGTGGAAAGCCGGGTCGGCCGGTCCGAGGGAGCCAAAGACCTCGTCGGTCGAGACGTGCAGGAAGCGGAACTTATCCTTGGCTGCGCCCTCAAGGGAGCGCCAATGGCCCAGGGCGGCCTGCAGGAGCTGGAACGTGCCGGTGACGTTGGTGGCGATGAACTCGCCCGGGCCATCGATCGAACGGTCGACATGGGATTCGGCTGCCAGGTGCATGACCGCCTCCGGCTGGGCGGAGGCGAAGGTCCGGCGCATGGCCTCTGCATCGCAGATGTCGGCCTGGACGAAGGTGAAGCCCGGCTCGCCCTGCAGGTCGGCCAGTGAGGAAAGATTGCCGGCGTAGGTGAGCTTATCGACGACCGTGACGACATGGCCGCCCGCGACGAGGAGCCGGGTCAGATTCGACCCGATGAAGCCCGCGCCGCCGGTGACCAAGATACGCATAAGCAGTCCGGATAATTTCGTCTAAGCAGGGGTTTTAAGCCAGAAAAAAGGCGGTGCGGCAAATAGCTGGCAGGTTGGCAAGTTGACACGTTGACAAGGGCTACAAAGCCAAGTCCTAGGGAACACGTTAGCCGGGGGCGAGAGGAAGTCTCCATGCCATGATGCGGTCCGGGCCCTACCCAAAAAAGGTGGTAGCGGTAGGCGGTAAGCGGTTGGGGGATATTTCTGCCCTCACCAGGTTATCAACCTGCCAACGGGGTCCACCCCTTGCCAGCGTGTCAGCCGGTCAACGGGTCAACGAGTGAGCTATCGGCCATGCCGATGCCTCGCTTATCAACGGGTCAACTCGCGTTGCCTCTGACGGTGTCCCCTTGCCCACCGGCCCGGTTACCCTCTTACTGCCACCATGTCCCAACGACCGCTCGGGTTCGGCATCTGGGGAACCGGCATGATCGCCGAGTTCCATGCGAAGGCCTTGGCCGAGATTCCCGGCGCGCGCCTGGTCGCGGCCTATAACCGCACCCCCGCGAAGGCCGGCGCGTTCGCCGCCACCCATGGATGCGCCGTCGCGGCGACGCCGGAAGCGCTCCTGGACGACCCCGCGGTCGACGTCGTCTGCCTGTGCACCCCCAGCGGCGACCATCTCGCCCCTGCCCTCGCCTGCATCCGCGCGGGCAAGCACGTGGTCATCGAGAAGCCGCTGGAGGTCACCTTGGCGAAATGCGATGAACTGATCGCCGCCGCGCACGCCGCCGGGGTGACCGTCGCAGGCATCTTGCCCCGCCGCTACGTGCGCGGGTCGCTCGCGCTGAAGGCCGCGCTGGACGCGGGCCGCTTCGGTCCGGTGACACTGGCTTCGGCGCTCATCCCTTGGTGGCGCACCCAGGCCTATTACGACTCCGCCGCCTGGCGCGGCACCTTCGCGCTCGACGGGGGCGGGGCGCTGATGAACCAAGGCATCCACACCATCGACCTGCTCCTCTGGTTCCTCGGGCCGGTGAAGCGGGTCTCGGCCACCCTCGGGCTGGTCGCCCACGCCGGCATAGAGGTCGAGGACATCGCCGTCGGCTGGATCGAATTCGCCAACGGCGCCCGCGCCACGCTGGCCGGCTCCACGGCCTGCTGGTCGGCCACCGGCTTCCCCGCCGAGATCCGCATCCACGGCACGAAGGGTGCGGCGGTGCTGCGCGACGACAAGCTGACGTCCTTCGAGTTCGACCCTCCCCTGCCCGCCGACGCCGGGTTCCTCGCCTCCGCGGCGGAGACCGGTGGCGCCGGCGCGGCCGACCCCAAGGCGATCAGCCACGGCTGGCATCGCCTGAACCTCGTCGACGCCATCGAGGCTATCCGCGCGGGGCGCGCGCCCGCGGTCGACGGCGCCGAAGGCCGCAAGGCCGTCGAGCTCATCCTCGCGCTCTATCAATCCGCGCAGCAGGGCGGCGTACCAGTCGAGCTGCCGTTGACCCGCGATCCGGTCCTGCGGCCGTTGGGCGTGAAAATTAGTTGATCAGTTGATTGGTTGACCCTCAGTCAGCTGGCCCGTTGACAAGTTGACCCGTTGACAAGGGAGGCATCAGCAGAGCTGACCTGTTGGCAAGTCGAGCAGCGGGCAAGGGAGGCAGCCGATTGGCCGGTCTGTTGACCAATAGAACCATGACAGGAGATCCACTCGGGGGATACGCTTCAGCCGCAGACGGTTAAAGTCATCAGCAGAGAAATCGTGAATGAGTTAACGCTTTCCCTATAGTCAGGGGATGGAACTACCTCTTTCCAGGAATCACCCCACCCGCCCGTTTACTTTCCGCGACCTGATGGTTTGGAAGCAATCGCGGTCTTTGGCGTCTGATATCTATAGGCTGACGGAGACGCCCAAATTGCGGGGACATCATGCGTATTGCGATCAGCTAGGCCGAGCCGCACTATCCGTTCCATCCAACATAGCCGAAGGAGACGAACGCGGCACCAACAAGGAATCGCTCCGGTTCCTCCTTATCGCTCGCGGCTCGTTGAGCGAGTTGGAGACCCAGCTGTGGATCGGCCAGGACATCGGATGGATTGAGCAGGACGCCTTTCGCCGGCTTTCTGAAAAAAGGGCCGATGTAGCGAGGTTGCTAGGCGGCCTGATACGCATGCGCCAGCAACGTCTCAAGGCATCCGAAGCCTGAAATCTTCCGGCCGGAGGCTTCCTCCTTGTCAACTTACCAACTGGTCAACGAGCCAACTTGCCTCTCTTTCCCCTTGTCAACCGGTCAACTTGTCAACGAGCCAGCTTAACTCAGCTCGTCCTTGTCAACTGGCCCACCGGCCAGCCAGCCAGCTAATTCTTGCCACCCCGAAACTCCTCCATCGTCGCCGCCTTATCCGAGTTGATGCCGGTGCGCGCGAAGACCTTGAAGAAGGTGAGGACGACGATCTTAAGGTCGAGCCAGAGGGTGCGGTGGTCGACGTACCAGACGTCGTAGGCGAACTTCTGCTCCCAGCTGAGGGCGTTACGTCCGTTGACCTGGGCCCAGCCGGTGACGCCGGGCTTCACTTCCATGCGCCGCGCCTGGAAAGCGTCGTAGCGCGGGAGGTAGCGCATGAGGAGCGGACGCGGGCCGACGACGCTCATGTCGCCGACGAGCACGTTCCACATCTCGGGGAACTCGTCGAGGGTGGAGGCGCGGAGGAACTTCCCGAAGGCGGTGAGACGCACCTCGTCGGGCAGGAGCTGCCCATCGGGGCCGCGCGCGTCGGTCATGGTGCGGAATTTCACCATGCGGAAGGGACGCCCGCGCAGCCCGGGACGTTCCTGGATGAAGAGCACCGGGGAGCCCAGTTTCAGGCGGACGAGTCCGGCGACGACCAGCATGAGCGGGGTGAAGAGCACGAGCCAGCCGAAGGCGAAGAAGATGTCGAAGAGGCGCTTGACCATGGCTCAGCGGCGAGGGCTCCACAGCACAAGGTCGATCTCCTTGACCGCAACCTCCTTCTCGAAGGTCAGTTCATACCGGAGCGAATACCGGATTTCACCGCGCCAAGCGTCGGGTTGACCAGAAACACCCCAGTCGAAGCCGTCGGGAACTTCCACCACCAGACGGCCGCCGGTCGGGCGGCATTCCTGCGCGATCGTCCGAGTCTTTTTCCCGTCGGTGAAAGTCAGCACCAACCGAGCCTTGGCTTCGGGGTCGCGGTTCTTCGCCGCATCCAGCTCCACTTGAAAATCCAGGATGAAGCCGGGGACGAGGCGGTCATCCCAGCCGCCACCGACATTTCCTCTAATCGTTTCGGGAACCCCTTTGATTTTTCCTGCCGGGGCGAGCCTATGCGAAAAATGAAAAGCATGAGTATACTCACCCTCCGGACGGCCGTTCACCCGGTTAAGCCGACTTGGACTGAGTTCGTCGACGAAGTGAGCGCCGTGGTGGTTGCGCGACTGGGTGCGATCCATGCGCGCTTGGCGACGCTCGCGGTCTTCCGGCAATTGGGCGAGCCTCCAGAGTACGGCGCCGTTACCGATCGTGTCGCCGGCGGCCCAGGTGGCGAGCGCCCGTCGCGTGGGTGCGGCCACCCGCGCGAAACCGTAGGGCATGGCGGCGTCGAGCCACTCGGGGCGAGGATTGGTGGCGGCGAAACGGCTCCAGGCGACGGGCAGTCCATACGCCCCCCACGCGGTGTTGAAGGTGGACTCCGCCCGTCGGTAGGCGGACTCGGCGGCGGATAAGGCGCTGAGCTGGGCGACGGCTTCGGCGGCGTTGGCCGGATCGGCGGCGCGACGGG
>Ga0222712_10002080_pt1 | contig 23511 bp, 21 predicted proteins | sample C33_657DmetaG_FD_165043 | JGI IMG/M metagenome (GOLD analysis project Ga0222712, IMG submission 165043) | Estuarine water microbial communities from San Francisco Bay, California, United States - C33_657D | ecosystem: Environmental > Aquatic > Marine > Unclassified | place: USA: California... | reverse complement strand
GCGAAGTTGAAATTCAGGCCGATGGTAAAAAAGCAACTTTCTTTTATACCGCAGATGATCGTGTAGATTTTAGAGAGCTCATAAAAATGTACGCCACAGACTTTAAATTTAAAGTGGAAATGCGTCAGATAGGTATTAGGCAAGAAGCTGCGAAGCTTGGTGGCATTGGATCTTGTGGCAGAGAGCTTTGTTGTAGCACTTGGTTACACGACTTTAAAAGCGTTAACACCACCGCTGCTCGTTACCAAAATTTATCAATCAATCAAACCAAATTAAGTGGACAGTGTGGTAGATTAAAGTGTTGTTTGAATTTTGAACTTGACACCTATTTGGATGCCCTTCAAAACTTCCCTGATTATGCAGATGCATTAGATACTGCGATGGGAACAGCACACCTGATTAAAAAAGATATTTTCAAAAATTTAATGTGGTACATCCTACCAAATAATTCTAAACATTACCCACTTACCATACAACGCGTTAAAGAAATAAAACGCCTCAATGGACAAGGTGTTAAAGTAGACGAGTTACAAGCAGTAGAAGTTACGAGCAGCAAACCTAAAGAAGTAGAACCAGCATTTGCGGATGTGGTTGGACAAATTAGTTTGCGTTCATTAGAAAGAAACGATAAGAGAAGAAGAGACAATAGTAGAGACAGCCGCGGAGACAATCGTGGTCCAAACAACAATCGTCCTAACAACAATGGTCCGAGACCTAATAACAACGGACCAAGACCCGAGCGTGGAGATAGTCGTGGACCTAACAACGGGCCAAGACCCAACAATAATGGACCTAGACCTGATCGCGGACCTAACAACAACGGACCAAGACCCAATAATGGCCCAAGACCAAATAGGCCTAACAACGGACCTAGGCCAGCTCCGGATGCGCCAAAAGCACCTGATCAATAGATGCTAAAATAATACCGCAAGCCGCGCGTATTTCAGTTTCTGTAATAATGAGTGGAGGTGCTACCCGAATGCAGTCGGGTGCAAATAAAAACCAGTCGGTAATGACGCCATTTTGTACGCAGGTATGCGCTACTTTTTGTGCGAGTGTATCTGATGAAAACTGCAAAGAAAACCAAAGTCCAATACCCTTCATTTGAACAATTGCGGGATGTACTAGCAAAGATTGTAGTAATGCACTTTTTGCAGCAACGGTATCCATTAATTTTTGCTCCGTTAAAATTTCGAAGGCTTTTTTTCCAGCAGCACAACTAACCGGATGTCCACCAAATGTGGTGATATGACCAAGCACTGGCGCCACTGTTAAAGTGCTCATCAGTTTATGACTCGAAATAAAAGCACCAAGCGGCATGCCACCACCAAGCGCTTTGCCAACTAATAACACATCGGGTACCACACCCATTTGCTCAAAGGCAAAGAGCGAACCCGTGCGACCAAATCCAGATTGTATTTCATCAAAAATAAGTAGCACACAGTGTTCGTCACATTTTTTACGAATGGCTGCTAGCCACTCTTTGCGCCCAGGTGTCACGCCACTTTCGGCTTGTACTGGTTCTACAATCACACAGGCAACCGTGTTATCAATGGCTGCCACAAGTGCATCATCGTTGTAATCAAAATGATATACTTCTGGTAAGAGTGGTCTAAATGCATTGCGCCAATACTCATCACCCATTACACTCAGCGCACCTTGCGTACTGCCGTGATAGGCTTTATTACATGCAATTATTTTTGTTTTACCAGTAACGCGCTTTGCTAATTTAAGCGCCCCTTCTGTAGCTTCGGCGCCACTACTTGTAAAATAAACGCAGTCTAAATTTTCAGGTAAATGTTTAGCGAGTAACGCCGCATACTGCACTTGTGGGCTTTCAATAAACTCGCCGTATACAATCAGGTGCATGTATTTTGCAGCCTGCTCTTGCACCGCTTTTACAACCTCCGGATGGCTATGCCCAATATTACAAACACTAAAACCCGCAATAAAATCGGTGTAGGTTTTACCGTCAACATCAGTGAGGGTTACACCCGCTGCCTCCACCATTTCGATACCAAGGGGTGCCGTGGAAGTTTGGGCTACATGCTGTAAAAAAAGTTGACGGTTGTTCATAGTTTAAGGGTCCAGCAAAGGTAAAGGATTACTAAAGAACAGCACTTTACACAATTTTATTACATTCGTTTAAAAAAGAAGATGCCGGTTATACTTCCCGTTTTAGGTAAATCACCCAGTTTTGGAGAAAACTGCTTTATTGCACCCAACGCTACCATCGTTGGTGATGTAACCACAGGAAAAGAATGCAGTTTTTGGTTTAATGCCGTGGTAAGAGGTGATGTACATTTTATAAAAATGGGCGACCGTGTTAATGTGCAGGACGGCGCCATTATCCATTGCACTTACCAAAAGCACCCCACTACCATTGGCAACAATGTATCTATTGGGCATAACGCCATGGTGCATGGATGCACCATCCATGACAATGTACTCATTGGCATGGGGTCCATTGTGATGGACCGGTGTGTGGTCCACAGCAATTCCATTATTGCAGCAGGTGCTGTTGTATTAGAAGGAACGGTTGTAGAAGCAGGAAGTATTTACGCAGGCGTGCCCGCAAAAAAAGTAAAAGAAGTATCCCAAAACTTAATTGAATCTGAAATTAATAGAATCGCAGAAAATTATGTGAAGTATGCGAGTTGGTATGAAAAGGACTAATGGGCTGCGTCCATGGTGGTTAAAATATTAAGGTAACTCACGTAACGGTCTGCTGCAATTTCTCCTTGTTCAAGCGCCTGCTTAACGGCGCAACCTGGCTCCTCAATATGCATGCAATTGTTAAAATGACAATTCCCCATTTGTGCACGCATTTCAGGAAAATAATGCGCTAATTCTTGTTTAGAAATATCTACAAGACCCAGCTCTCTAATACCCGGCGTATCAATGATAGCGCCACTTGTAGGCAGGTCAAACATTTCTGCAAAAGTGGTGGTATGCATGCCCTTTCCACTCCAACCACTTACTTCTTGGGTACGTAATTCGAGTGATGGAAACACTGCATTGATAAACGTAGATTTACCCACGCCACTATGCCCACTTAATAAAGTTGTTTTGCCTTCAAGTAGTGCAGCAATTTCTTCTACGCCTTTATTTTTTTCTACACTGCAAAGCATTACCCTGTAACCAATATTTGAATAAATTTTTTGCAGGTGTTCAAAATGTTCCAATTCTTTTTGCTTGTACAAATCGGATTTATTAAAAACAATAATGGCCGGAATATGATAGGCTTCGCAAGAAATTAAAAACCGGTCAATAAAACCTTGTGAGGTTTTTGGATCTTTTAAGGTAGCAAACAATAAACTCTGATCGAGGTTCGCTGCAATAATATGATGCTGGTGTTTATTGTGTGGCGACACACGTGCTACATAATTTTTTCGGTCACAAATGGTATCAATCATGGCCGATTCTTCTAACACGTCTTCAATTTGCATTTCTACTTCATCTCCAACAGCAATAGGATTGGTGGAGGTAAGTCCACCAATTTTAAACACCCCCTTGATGCGGGCGTTATAAATTTTTCCTGACTCCGCTTTGGCCACATACCAACTACCCGTAGACTTGTAAATTCTTGCTTTCATTTGCTAAACGAAGATACGGCTGCACTTTAAAAGCGGTGTAATTGCAGGAAAAAGAATTTTTGCGAAACATTAACGGGCAATTTGGGCTTTTATGCCTCCACATTGCCCCTCAAAAGGGCTATAATTTGGTATCTTTGCAACCTATGGGAAAGTATGCACATGATAAGGTGGTGCCCTACGAGCAAAGCGGACTCACTAAAAAAGAGCAGGTGGCTAGCATGTTTGATAGCATCGCGTTTAGATACGATTTTTTGAACCGCTTTTTAAGTGCAGGTATCGATGTGAGTTGGCGTAAAAAGGCAATCCATGCTTTAAATGAAGTGAAGCCAAAAATAATTTTGGACGTTGCTACAGGCACAGGCGATGTTGCCATACTCACCCATCAACTCATTGCACCTACACATATTACGGGCATTGATATTTCTGAAGGAATGCTTGCAGAAGGCAGAAAAAAAATTGCTGCCCTAGGATTACAAAATGCTATTGAACTAATTAGTGGAGACAGTGAGCAAATAAAATTTAATGACAATCATTTTGACGGCATCACTGTTGCATTTGGTGTACGTAATTTTGAACACTTGGAAACAGGCTTACAAGAAATGTTCCGCGTTTTAAAACCGGGTGGTAAACTGGTTATTTTAGAATTTTCTAAACCTAAACAGTTTTTATTTAAAGGCTTCTACAATCTATATATGAATTTGGTAGCGCCAGGCTTTGGAAAAATGATTGCAAAAAATAAAGAAGCCTACCAATATTTAAATGATAGTGTTCAGGCTTTTCCGGAAGGAGACGCTTTTACAAACATCATGGAAAAAGTAGGCTACACATCAATTACTAGTAAGAAACTGACATTTGGCATATGCACGATTTACTGCGGAAAAAAATAATAGCCACCCTTGGCATTTTGTTTTGCGCGGTGAGCAGTTTGCAGGCACAGCGTGAAATTTACCGTTCGTACAGAGACGACTTGCCTTACTATTTTGGATTGACGTTAGGCTATAACACCAGTTATTTACACCATACTAAATCAGCTAATTTTTTTGCTTCAGATTCTATCATGTATGTAAACCCGGTAGCCAGCGGCGGTATTACCATGGGTTTATTAGGGACCCTAAAAATCAACGACCACATTGAGTTACGCGCAAACCCTCAACTCATTATTGGCGGCTCTAAATACATTGATTACACCTTAAAATCGGTGAAGCCTGGCGAGCAAACACAGCATCAACAAATTTTACCTTCTACACTAGTAAGCCTTCCAGCCCATTTTAAATTAAATTCCGATCGCATCGATAATTTTAGGTTGTATATTTTAGGCGGTGTTAAATTTGACTTTGATTTATCTAGTACTTCTACATCGCGCAATGCCGATGACTTGGTTAAATTAAATGCCGCCGATTTTGGGTTAGAAGCCGGACTTGGTGTAAACATTTATTTACCTTTTGTAACCGTTTCTCCAGAAATAAAATTTAGTTACGGAATCTCCAATTTGCATAAGCTCGATAACGGACTTAAATATTCTAATGTACTGGATAAATTAAGATCAAGAATGATTGTATTTTCGATACATCTAGAAGATTAAGACTTGTGTCCTCGCATTGAATCATCCAATCAATAACATACCATGAAAAATATTGTCATCAAAAACGTTTCTATTGTTAACGAAGGGGCCACCACTACTGGTGACGTATGGATCAGAGATACCCGCATCGAAAAAATTGGATCACAACTGGATCCTAGCATGCGTATAGAAGAAATAGATGGCACGGGTCAAACCCTAATCCCTGGCGTTATTGATGACCAAGTGCATTTTAGAGAACCCGGTCTTACCCACAAAGCAACCATTTATACCGAGGCAAAAGCGGCTGTGCGCGGCGGTGTTACTTCGTTTATGGAAATGCCCAACACCAATCCACCAGCATTTACCCATGAATTATTGGAGCAAAAATATGATATCGCAAAAAATCATGCGCTTGCCAACTACTCATTTTTTATGGGTACTTCCAATGATAATTTAGAGGAAGTGTTACGCACCAACGACAAAAAAAATGATATCTGTGGCGTTAAAATATTTATGGGCTCTTCAACCGGTAATCTACTTGTTGAAAATCCCATTTTATTAGAAAGAATATTTGAAGGATCTGAATTATTGATTGCCACTCACTGTGAAGAAGAACGCCTCATTAAACAAAATTTAGCAAGAGCCGCTGCCGAAAACAGAATGTTAACAGCAGCAGACCACCCTATTATTAGAGACGAAGAAGTATGTTTTGAATCTTCATTTAGAGCGGTACAAATGGCCAAAAAATTTGGTACTCGACTGCATGTTTTACATATCACTACGGCTAAAGAATTACAACTTTTTAGCAATATGCTACCCCTCGAAGAAAAAAGAATTACATCAGAAGTTTGTGTGCATCATTTGCACTTTACCTCAGATGATTATGCAAAACTTGGCAATCAAATAAAATGCAATCCAGCCATTAAAGCTCCAAACAACAAAACGGCTTTATGGGAAGGATTATTAGATGACCGACTTGATATTATTGCCACCGATCATGCGCCGCATACCTGGGCCGAAAAACAAGAGGATTATGTGCATGCACACGCTGGGCTTCCACTCGTGCAACATGCACTAGGCCTTATGTTGCACTATGTAGCCGAGCAAAAAATAACCATAGAGCGCGTTGTAGAAAAAATGAGCCACGCACCGGCACGCTGCTTTCAAATTAACAACCGTGGCTATATTAGAGAAGGCTACTACGCCGATTTATTGCTACTTGACAGAAACACCCCAGAAACCATTACGAAAGAAAATATCCTATACAAATGCGGTTGGAGCCCCCTCGAAGGCTTTACCCAACCAGCTACTGTTTCGAAAACTTTTGTAAATGGACATATGGTGTATGGAAATGGTGGATTTGATGAATCTAAGACAGGCATGCGCCTTCAATTTAACAGATCCTAAATTATGCAGGTAGACAAAGATACCCTTCACGACCTCTCTATTTTTAACAGCGATGAGTCTGTGTCTATATTTAACTACCTCAATCAAACCACAACGGTTGGTGGTAAAGAAATGCTTCGATACCTGGTTGAAAATCCACTTGGTAGCGTCCAAAAAATTAAAGACACACAAGCTGTAATTCAGGCACTTGCAAACACTTTACCTGCCTGGCCTTCCAGCATTACCAATGGCACCATTATGGTGGTGGCAAAATATTACGAAACACAGTTTGACCCATACCCGCAGCATCCTACCTATTTTAATAGTAACTGGTATAAAATATTTCATGCGCCTGATTATGCGCTTACAAAATATACCATTACCCACTGCATTGATTTTTTGAAAGGGCTATTTTCGATACATCAACTTTTACTAGATTATAACGAACATCCAATTGCATCTAGCTGGTCTGAAAACATCGAAAAAAAATTAAGTAAGCCGGCATTTGCATCGCTTCGCTTAATGGATATAAAAACAGCAACGCCGCAACAAATTTTAAGTATTGCTGGTCAAATTAGAACAAGGCACAAGCAAGACTTTTACGATCTCATAGATTTATACAGCACCATGGATGCCTACCAAAGTTTGGCGCGCGTATTTGTTGCTGAAGGCCTTTGCTTTCCAAATTTTACCACAGCACCTACTGCATGTATAACGGCAACAAACTGCTACCATCCACTTTTAGTTACACCCACCCCTTATACTATTACACTAGAAAAAGACAGTAACTTTTTATTTTTAACGGGCGCCAATATGGCGGGCAAGAGTACTTTTATTAAAGCCGTTGGCATCAGCGTTTACCTGGCACATTTGGGCATGGGTGTTCCTGCAAAAACCATGGAACTTACCTTATTTGATGGATTACTCAGCAACATCAATGTGATGGATAATATTATAAAAGGGGAAAGCTATTTTTACAACGAAGTCAAGCGCATAAAAAATACCATCGAAAAAATTAACGACGGAAAAAATTGGCTCATCTTAATTGATGAACTCTTTAAAGGCACCAATGTAGAAGATGCCATGAAATGCAGTACAGCTGTAATTGAGGGCCTTCGAAAAATCAAGCCTTCGCTTTTTATATTATCAACACACTTATATGAAATTGGCGACAACTTAAAACAGTATGCTAATATTCAATTCAAATATTTTGAAACAAATATCAATGATGGTGAGCTTGTTTTCAATTATCAATTAAAAGAAGGCATTAGCGATGATCGCCTTGGCTATCTCATTCTAAAAAGAGAAGGTGTTGTGGATTTATTAAAAAATCTCTAATTTTTTTTGCCCCGTTATTATTTCAGGTATTTATTCGGTGTCGTTTTTATAAGGCTTTACAGCCCTTACCTTTCTACAAGTATCAAAGAGATTTTATGCTTGTAAAAACAATAGGAGCCGCAGTGATGGGCGTTGATGCCATCACTATTATTGTGGAAGTGAACGTTAGTATGGGCCAGGGCTATCAAATTGTAGGCCTTCCTGACATTGCCATCAAAGAAAGTTTACAAAGAACGGAGAGCGCCATCAAATCCAATGGCTTTAGTATGCCACGCATTAAAGTGGTGATCAATTTAGCCCCCGCCGATATTAAAAAAACGGGTTCCGCATTTGACCTCCCCATTGCGATTGGAATTTTAGCCGCTAGCGACCAACTTATTCAAGAAGCACAAATTCATAATTACATGCTAATGGGTGAACTGGGTTTAGACGGCACCATTCATCCGATCAGAGGTGCACTAGCCATGGCCATTCGCGCAAAAAAAGAAAACGCACTTGGCATTATTTTACCCGCTGCCAATGCCAATGAGGCTTCCATGGTAGAAGGCCTAAACGTTTATGGTGTGGCGCATCTACAAGAAGTAGTAGATTTTTTTGCTTCAGGCAAGTATCGTCCTACCAACCAAATTAATCCGGAATCATTTTTAAACCAGGATACTACACTTTCAAGCATTGATTTTAGTGAAGTGAGTGGCCAAGATAATATTAAACGGGCCCTAGAAATTGCGGCGGCAGGATCACACAACGTTATTTTAATTGGACCTCCAGGCGCCGGAAAAACCATGCTCGCCAAAAGGCTACCTAGTATTTTGCCTCCACTAAATGTAGCGGAAGCTCTAGAAACAACTCAAATTTATAGTGTGGCTGGAAAATTAGCCGCAGGGTCTTACTTAGTACAAACAAGACCTTTCAGATCACCGCATCATACCATTTCAGACATTGCACTGATAGGCGGGGGTAGTCATCCACAACCCGGCGAAATTTCATTGGCCCATAATGGCGTTTTGTTTTTGGATGAATTACCAGAATTTAAAAGATCCGTTTTAGAAGTACTCCGTCAACCCATGGAAGAGCGTATGGTAAGCATCGCAAGGGCCAGCATGTCGCTTACTTACCCAGCCAATTTCATGCTCATTGCCTCCATGAACCCCTGCCCTTGCGGTTACTTCAACCATCCAACAAAAACCTGCAGCTGTCCGGCGGGCGCTGTAGAAAAATATTTAAACCGGGTATCGGGCCCACTCCTCGACCGCATAGACCTTCATGTAGAAGTAACCCCCGTTACCCATCACGAACTTGACCGTACCACCCGGGTATCAGAATCAAATAGTATCAGAGAAAGGGTTTTAGCGGCTAGGGATATTCAAAAAAAACGGTACCAGGGCTTTACCAATAGCTATACCAACGCACAAATTTCTAATAAAGAATTAGCCATTTTTTGTCCCCTGGGTGATAATAGCAAAGCCTTACTAGCAGCGGCCATGGAAAAATTAAATTTAAGTGCTAGGGCCTACCACCGCATTATTAAAGTGAGCCGTACCATTGCAGATTTAGCGGGTGCTCCAAATATTTTACCTGAACATATCGCAGAAGCTGTTCAGTACAGATCCCTTGACAGAGCCAATTGGAGCGCTGGTTTGGGTTGATTTAAAAAAGGTTAATACTGCCCGGTATTTAAAAGTACAAGTGTGCAAGCATCCATGGTTTCAATGCCTTTTTGCTTTGCCACCATTACAAAAGCTTCATTTTCTGTGCCCGGATTAAATATAATACGTTTCGGATTTAATGAAAACAGATAAGGTATTAAGGCGTGCTGTGCAGCAGGATTTACATACAAAGTAATGGTATGGATATCTGTTAATACGGGCTCGCCGGTTACAATGGGTGTATCATCGATATGACCCGGCTTAAGACCAATACACGCAACAGGATGTCCATGAGCCACGAGTAATTTAGTAGCCAAATAACTATAACGCTCCGGATTTTCGGAAGCTCCTACAACAAGTGTTTTTTTGGGATTGTTAGGTTGCGCTGTCATTTTTCAAAGATACATACTAATTGATCAAATTAAAGCAGGGCTTATACCCTGGGCGTTTTGAAAAAATTATTTTTTATATAGTCTCAAAATATATTTTAACTTTACAATTCAAACTTTTAACCCAAACAAACAACTATACCATGGCAAAAGCAAAAAAAGCTGCTCCTAAAAAAGCCGCTGCAAAAAAACCAGCTGCTAAAAAAGCAGTGAAAAAAGCTGCTCCTAAAAAAGCTGCTGCAAAAAAACCAACTGCTAAAAAAGCAGTGAAAAAAGCTGCTCCTAAAAAAGCCGCTGCTAAAAAACCAGCTGCTAAAAAAGCGGTGAAAAAAGTAGCTCCTAAAAAAGCCGCTGCAAAAAAACCAACTGCTAAAAAAGCGGTGAAAAAAGTAGCTCCTAAAAAAGCGGCTGCAAAAAAACCAACTGCTAAAAAAGCGGTGAAAAAAGTAGCTCCTAAAAAAGTTGCTGCAAAAAAACCAACTGCTAAAAAACCAGCTGCTAAAAAAGCGGTGAAAAAAGTAGCTCCTAAAAAAGCTGTTGCAAAAAAGCCAGTAGCTAAAAAAGCAGTAAAAAAAGTAGCTCCTAAAAAAGTAGCCGCTCCTGCTCCTGCTCCAGTTGCAGCACCAGCGCCAGTTGTAGCCCCTACGCTTTTTGAAGCGCCGGCAACAACAGAAACGCCAAACGCTTAATTCAATAACCGATTACTCGGTTGTTTCAATAAAAAAATCCTGTTACAAATTGTAACAGGATTTTTTTATGCCTATCTTTAAAGGACTACACTCAGTAGTGATTCAAATTCAAAAAATAAACCCATGCGTCGTTTTCTTTTTTTAATCATTCTTGTAATTCCTTCGTTTGTATTTGCACAGACAGCAAATATTGTTTTTGAAAAAACAAAAAACATGAAACGTCAATCTGGATTTTTCACTTTTTTTGTAGACGAAGCCACTGGAAAAATTTGGTTAGACATTGATAAATTAGGTCAAGAATTTTTATTTGTGAATTCATTACCTGCTGGTTTAGGATCTAATGATATTGGGCTAGACAGAGGACAAATTGGAGATACTAAAATTGTATTTTTTGAGCGCGTTGGTAAAAAATTATTACTGGTACAACCCAATTACGACTACCGTGCCAGCAGTTCCGATAAAAACGAAAAAAGGGCGGTAAAAGAATCTTTTGCAAGTTCTACCATCGGCTCTTTTGTTATCGAAGAAGAACAGGCCGGTCATTTATTAGTGGATGCTACTTCCTTTTTTGTGAAAGACACACATGGCGCAGCAGATAAAATTAAAGCCATGCGTCAGGGCACTTATTCGTTTAACGAACCGCGCTCTGCGATGTATTTTAGTAACACAAAAAACTTTCCGCTCAATTCAGAATTTGAAGCAAGCATTACATTTACAGGTGGCGCCGACGCTGGCAGGTTTGTAACAGCGGTAACGCCTTCACCAGAAGCCATTACGCTTCGCATGCATTATTCCTTTGTTCAACTTCCTGATAATCAGTATAAACCAAGAAAATATGATGTTAGAAGCGGGTATTTTGGCATCTCGTATTTCGATTACAGTTCTGACTTTACAACCCCCATCGATCAAAAATTTATATCTAGGCATCGACTCGCTAAAAAAGATCCTTCTGCGCAGGTTAGCGAACCCGTTACACCTATTGTTTATTATTTAGACAACGGCACACCAGAACCTATTAGATCTGCGCTCTTAGAAGGCGGCCGCTGGTGGAATCAAGCTTTTGAAGCAGCGGGCTACAAAAATGCATTTATTGTAAAAGTGCTTCCGGATAGTTGCGACCCCATGGATATCAGGTACAATATGATTAATTGGGTGCACCGTTCTACCAGAGGATGGAGTTATGGCGCTACCGTAACAGACCCGCGCACTGGAGAAATTATTAAAGGTCAGGTTACATTAGGCTCACTACGTGTAAGACAAGACTATTTAATTTTTACAGGATTACTAGCCCCCTACGAAACAGGAAAGCCTGTGCCTAACACTATGAGAGAAGCCGCACTTCAGCGCTTACGTCAACTCTCTGCACACGAAATTGGACATACCCTTGGCTTGCAACACAATTATGCATCTAGTTATAATGATAGAGCATCTGTAATGGATTATCCGCATCCAAATATTTTTGTGAATGAAAAAGGAGCAATAGATTTTTCAAAAGTGTACACCAACGAAATTGGCGCCTGGGACAAAAGAGCCATCATGTATGGATACCAAGATTTTGAAAAAAATACCGATGAAACAAAGGCACTTCAAAATTTATTAGCAGAAAATACAAAGCAAGGACTCTTATTTATTGCAGATGCGGACGCACGCGCTGCGAGCGGCTTTCACCCCAATGCGCATTTATGGGACAATGAAAAAGACGCTACTGTAGGATTAAAAAATACGCTTGCTGTTAGAGAAAAAGCACTAGAAAATTTTTCTGAAAATACCATTAGAATTGGTGCACCCCTTGCTACACTCGAAGACGTTCTTGTTCCTGTTTATAATTATCACCGTTATCAATTAGAAGCGGTTTGCAAATTAATTGGTGGTATCGATTATAGTTATAGCACAAGAGGTGATGAACAAAAAAAACCAAGCTTTGTTCCTGCTGCGATGCAACAAAAAGCTTTGGCTGCAGCCGTAGCTTGCTTATCTCCAACCACATTAACATTACCAGAATTTATTGTTGCGCAAATTCCACCAAGACCTCCTTTGTATTATAGTGGCGAACTATTTGCCAAAAGAACAGGCATGAGTTTTGATCCATTATCTGCTGCAGAAGCACTCGCAGATTTTGAACTCGCGTTTTTATTTAATCCAGAAAGAGCCAACCGTTTAACCATCAATAAAGCAAGGGGTGAAGGCATTGGCTTTGCAGAACTCATCGATGCAGTAGTTGCAGAAACCTTTCAAAAACCTTTAGGCAAGGGCTTACAGGAAGCAGTAGGATTACAAACACAACAAATGGTGGTAACCTGGCTTTTAGGTGTATCGCAATCAGAACAAAGTAATTACATGGTAAAATCTATTTGCCATGAAAAATTAAATGCACTAAAAAAATGGGCAACTGAACAAATAAAATTAAATAAATACAAAGCCCATTATACGTATATGATGGAACGTATAGCGCATCCTAAAGATATAAGTTTACCAAAGCACAAAGAAATTGCACCAGGTGCACCCATTGGATGTGATATGGATTAAAAGATTACTGAAACAACTATGCAAGCATTCTTAAAGGCTCTTCTAACAGAGACTTTAGGGTTTGCAAGAAAGCGGCTCCGGCTGCACCGTCCACAACGCGGTGGTCACAGCTAAGGGTTACTTTCATTACGTTACCAGGCACTACTTGTCCATTTTTTACAACAGGTACTTGTGCAATACCACCCACTGCTAAAATACAAGCATCTGGAGGATTGATGATGGCCGTAAACTCGTCTACGCCAAACATACCTAAGTTAGAAATGGTAAATGTGCTGCCTTCCCAATCTGAAGGTTGTAATTTTTTATCTTTTGCTTTTTGCGCAAAGCCTTTTACAGCAACACCAATTTCACTGAGTGTTTTAGTGTCTGCAAAACGTACTACTGGAACGAGTAAACCTTCGTCTACTGCAACAGCAATACCAATATTTATATGATGGTTGGTACGAATAGAATCACCAAGCCAACTACTATTAATTTTTGGATGTTGTTTTAATGAAAGTGCTGTTGCTTTAACAACCATATCATTGAAACTAATTTTTACCGGTGCCACTTCATTAATTTTTGCACGCGCTGCAACAGCGGCGTCCATATCAATGCTCATCGTGATGTAAAAATGTGGCGCTGTAAATAAACTTTCACTTAAGCGGCGCGCAATGGTTTTACGCATTTGAGAAACCGGCTGGTCTTCAAAACTCACAACACCAGCAGCTACTTGCGGCGCTGAAGCAGCAGTTACAGCTTGTGGAGCAGATGCAGCAGCTGGAACATATCCGTCAATATCAAATTTTGTGATACGTCCATTATCGCCAGTACCTTTTACATATCTTAAATCAATGCCACGCTCTTCTGCCATTTTTTTGGCAAGCGGGCTCGCAAAAATTCGACCTTCATTTACAACGGCCTGAACGGCAGGAGCTGAAGCAACCGGAGCAACAACTGGCGCTGGCGTTGAAGGAGCAGCAGGTGCAGCGTTTGAAGCAGCAGCAGGCGCAGTTGCACCCGCACCGCTTTTTACAGCAGCAACAATCGCATCTACATTTGTACCAGCAGCACCAATCACGCAAAGTAAATCGTTCACTAAAATTTTTTCTCCAGCTTTAGCACCTTGGTATAATAAAATGCCGTCTTTATAACTTTCAAGTTCCATGGTTGCTTTATCGGTTTCGATATCCGCTAACACTTCCCCTTTTTTAACCGTATCTCCTACATTTTTTTGCCAACCCGCAATCACACCTTCTGTCATGGTATCGCTTAAGCGTGGCATAAGCACCACTTCTTCCATGGCAGCAAAATCTAATGCAGCACTAGCAGCGGGAGCCGAAGGTGCAGCAGCAGCAGCTGGTGCAGACTCAGTAACAGGCGCTGCAGCAGGTGAACCCGCTCCAACTGATGCTATTAGTGAAGCAACATCTTCACCAGCCTTACCAATAATAGCAAGCAAATCATTGACTTGCAATTTGCCTCCTTTTGTAGTACCTATATGCAATAAAACACCTTCTTGGTAGCTTTCAAGCTCCATAGTTGCTTTATCTGTTTCGATTTCAGCTAATAAATCACCTTTTTTTACCGCATCGCCCACATTTTTGTGCCAAGCTGCAATAACACCTTCGGTCATTGTATCACTTAAGCGGGGCATTAAAATCACTTCAGCCATAAGATTCGGTTGCGCTTTTAATTAAGGCTCGAAATTAAGGAAAAAAGGGATTGAGCACCCCCAAAAAGCCCGTTTATTTGCCCAATTATAACCGAAACCTTACTTTTACCTTAAAGCGGCCACCTATGACATCCATGATTTCTGAAGGCATCCAAATAAGTGTAGAAACTTTCTACCAATCGGACTATAGTAATGCCGTTTCCAGTGAATTCATGTTTGCTTACCGCATTACCATCGAAAACCACAATCATTTTAATGTTAAACTACTGCGCAGACATTGGGAAATATTTGATAGCTGCGGGGAGCATAAGGTAGTAGATGGCGAAGGGGTTATTGGTATTCAACCCATTATCAAACCTTCCGACCGTTACCAGTACATCAGCGGCTGCAACTTAAAATCGGAACTGGGGCGTATGCAGGGTACTTATGAGATGGAAAACGAAAACAATAAAACCTTGTTTACAGTTACCATTCCTGCATTTGACCTGATTGTGCCATCTAAATTAAACTAATCACCTACTTTTTAGGACGGGTTATTATGGCTTGTATTTGGCCTGTTCAAAAATAATTTTTGCAGGCGTTCGCATCACTTTATCAAGTGGCAATGCTTTATTTTTTTGAAGCCACGCTTCTACAATTCTATAACCAACAAACTGACCAATAAATCCTGGAGATGCATCACCAAAAACGGCGGTGTTAGGACCATCTTGCATATAGTCACTAATTAAAGATGGATCTTTTTGGTAGAGCAAATTATTTTGAACAAAAAATGACCAGATGTCTTTTTCACTTTTGTAACATCCTTCTAGTTGCGCAGCCGTATACCCTGTAACAATGCTATCTTGCTCGGTAGGCAGTACTTGTTTTAAAAAATAAAAACGCTTTCCTGCTTCTACCATTTGCTCACATAAAGGTGCCCCTGCATCTTGTAAAGGGAACATATCATCACGAATATTTTTCATGCAATTGGTAGCCATATATTCAGGTTCAAAACGCCTTGAAACATATATAGGATAAAGGCTTTGGCCTTCTTCAGATACATAAATGGGATCATTTTTACCGAGGTACATTTGAAGTCCAATAGCGAGCGCGTCGATCGTGATAATATTTCCAAAACTATTGATGGGACCAATAAATGTGATGAGTTTGGTAGGCAATTTGTAATCCGGAAAATAATATTTTACATAACGCAACCCTTGTTTAATAGCGGCCTCTTGTTTTGCAATTGATGCGTATTTAATGCTAGTTTGTTTGTATAATGATTGGTACGCATTTATAAATTGAGGCACATCTCCCATTGCTGTTTCTGGCGTAGTTGCCAAAATGTTATATAAAAAATCTTGTGTAAATAATGGTTGTTGTCCAGCTAATTTTTGCAAAGAAGCATCTAATCTAAGTGTATCGATTGCAAAAAAATCTTGCTCAAACCGGACCGTTGTAAGTGGTACATCAATGCTACTAATGTCAGGTGTTTTTTGAAACGAATTACACCCGAGTAAAACAACAATGGCAGCTAGGGATAGGAACTTAGTCATGCATCAAATTTGACGCAAAGATGTTACTTAAATTCGTTAAAAAATAAACAAGATTTAAATGAGATAGGTGGTATTTGGTATGTAAAAGTTACTGACCTTTGCAGCCACCGCAGTTATCGCTATGAAAATAAGTATCGCGCAACAAAACTACCACATTGGAAATTTCGAAGAAAACACCGAAAAAATACTCGGTGCCATTGAACTTGCCAAAAAAGAAGGCGCCGATCTTATTTTGTTTAGTGAAATGAGTGTTTGCGGCTACCCAGCCCGCGATTTTGTGGAGTTTGATGATTTTATAACCAAATGCTACGAAAGTATTGATACCATTAGAAAAGCAGCCGATACCATTGGCGTACTTATTGGTAGTCCAGCGCGTAATCCGGGTAAAAAAGGCAAGGATTTATTTAACGCGGCGTTTTTCTTATACGAACAAAAGATTGTAGCAGAAATTCATAAAACCTTACTGCCTACCTACGACGTATTTGATGAAAACAGGTATTTCGAAGCTGCTAGCAGTTGGAAAGTGATTCCATTTAAAGGGAAAAAATTAGCAGTTACCATTTGCGAAGACATTTGGAACCTTGGAGACAACCCACTTTATACCATTTGTCCGATGGACGAACTCATGAAGCAATCTCCAGATATCATGCTCAATTTAAGTGCTTCACCTTTTGATTATACCCACGACGAAGACAGAAAAGCAACGATTAAGGCCAACGTCTTAAAATATAAAATTCCACTTTTTTATTGCAACGCTGTAGGCAGTCAAACAGAAATTGTTTTTGACGGAGGCTCTTATGCATTTGATAAAGATGCAAACTTATGTGGTGCCTTACCTATGTTTAGATCAGAACTTTCTTTTTATACTTGCAATGATGATGGAACGATTAGGGAACCTATATTAGAACCTGCAAGTCGTGTTCCTAGTAAAGAATTAAATCCAGCAACCCTTGTGCCAGATTTAAACATCGATCAAATATATCAGGCGCTGGTTTTAGGCATACGAGATTATTTTACAAAAATGGGTTTTACCAAAGCCATACTAGGTTCTTCGGGTGGTATAGATTCGGCTGTAACCCTTGCTGCCGCTACAGATGCGCTGGGTGCACAAAATGTATTAGCAGTGCTCATGCCCTCCGAATTTTCTACGGAGCACTCGGTGGATGACGCTGTTTTGCTTAGTAAAAATTTAGACAATCCTTACCATATAGTGCCTATTAAAAATGTATACCATTCATTTTTAGAAACACTGGATCCCATTTTTAATGGCATGCCTTTTTCACTTGCCGAAGAAAATATTCAGAGTAGATCTAGGGGCAATATTTTAATGGCGATTGCCAATAAATTGGGTTACGTATTACTCAACACTTCTAATAAAAGTGAACTTGCTACCGGCTACGGAACTTTATATGGAGATATGGCAGGTGGTCTTGGCGTACTGGGTGATTTGTATAAAATCCAGGTGTACGAACTAGCCAAATATATCAACCGCGAAAAAGAAATTATTCCTACCAATATAATTACCAAAGCACCAAGTGCCGAGTTAAGACCAGATCAAAAAGACAGCGATAGCTTACCTGATTATAGCGTGCTGGATCAAATTTTATACCAGTACATCGAAAAACGCGCCAACCCTTCTAGCATTGTGGCCATGGGCTTTAGTAGTGAGCTGGTAAATCGCACTTTAAAAATGGTCAATACCAACGAATACAAGCGCAATCAATTTTGTCCCATTATTCGCGTATCGCCAAAAGCATTTGGTGTAGGTAGAAGAATGCCGATTGTTGGAAAATATTTGTAATTACAAATTTTCAATAATTCCTGCAATACCCTGACCACCTCCAACACAAGCGGACACCATCGAATATTTTTTATTCAACCTTTTTAAATCGTGGAGCGTTTGGACCGTTAATTTAGCACCTGTGCAACCTAATGGATGACCGAGTGCAATTGCACCACCATTAATATTTACCTTACTCGTATCTAAATCTAGTTGTCGAATAACAGCCAAAGATTGTGCAGCAAAGGCTTCGTTGAGTTCAATTAAATCAATGTCCCCAATGCTCATATTTGCTTGACGCAATACTTTAGGAATGGCTTCTACAGGACCAATACCCATGATGCGCGGATGCACACCCGCTACTGCAACATTAACGAGCCTTCCAATTGGAACAAGCCCTAATTCGAGCATCATTTTTTCAGACATCACTACCACAAAAGCTGCGCCATCACTGGTTTGTGACGAATTACCTGCTGTTACGGTTCCATCCACTGCAAATGCTGGTTTTAATTTTGCAAGTGCCTCGATACTTGTGTCTGCACGTACACCATCGTCTGAATCTACCACATAAGAACGCGTGGCTTTTTTACCTTTTTCATCCACATACACTTCTTCTACTGTGATAGGTAAAATACCGTCCTTAAAATAATTTTGTTGCTGCGCATTCATTGCTTTTTGATGCGATGCATAAGCAAAAGCATCTTGATCCGCTCTTGAAATCGAATATTCTTTGGCCACTGCTTCGGCAGTTAACCCCATACTTAAATAATAATCTGGATCGTTATTTGCAATTTCATAAGAAGGCACGGTTTTCCATCCAGCTGTTGGCACCAAACTCATACTCTCTGTTCCGCCAGCAATAATACAATCCGCCATTCCGGATCTGATTTTTGCGGTGGCCATTGCAATACTTTCAAGTCCACTCGCACAATATCTGTTAATGGTAATACCAGCCACGTCTACACCAAGGGCTCTTGCAGAAATCATTCGACCAAACTGCAAACCCTGTTCGGCTTCCGGTACAGCATTTCCTACTATAACATCATCAACACGCGCTGCAGGTAACGTAGGCAAGGTTTTCATGAGACCTTGAATGAGCTGAACGGCTAAATCATCGGGTCTAAAAAAACGAAAACCGCCTCTTTTACTTTTTGTTACGGCTGTTCTAAATCCGGCTACAATGTAAGCTTCTTGCATGGCTATTTTTTTACTCCCCAAATGTAGTGATTTTTTATAAAAAGTTGTTTATGCAACTAAATTCTTCTTTGGGTGTACAAACCTATCTTTGCGGGGTTATGATGTACCGCCTATTAAGAAACCTCCTGTTTTGCTTTCCCCCAGAAGCCGTCCATTATTTTTCAATGAACTGGCTAAAAAGACTTTGCCAAATTTCTTGGATTAAAAAATGGCTTTCGCAAAGCTTTGGCGTATCAAATCCAAGCCTTTCAAAAACAGTGTTTGGACTTTCCTTTACCAACCCCGTTGGACTTGGCGCCGGATTTGATAAAAATGCGCTTTACCTGCATGAATTAGAAATTCTTGGTTTTGGCGCCGTAGAAATTGGCACGGTTACGCCACTTGCACAAGATGGCAACCCAAAGCCCCGTTTATTTAGACTTCCAAAAGATAGGGCCCTCATTAATAGAATGGGCTTTAACAATGATGGAGCTGATGTTATTGCTGCGCGCGTTGCAGCATGGCGTACAGAAAATCCAAATAGTAAACTGATTGTAGGTGGGAACATTGGAAAAAATAAAATAACCGCCAACGAAGACGCATGGAAAGATTACCAGATTTGTTTTGAAAAATTATTTGATGTGGTGGATTATTTTGTGGTGAATGTAAGTTCACCCAATACACCAGGTCTTCGAGCACTCCAAGACAAAGATGCACTGCATGAAATCCTTTCAAATTTGCAAAAAATAAATGCCACAAAAAATTCGCCTAAACCCATCCTTTTAAAAATTGCCCCCGATTTAACGGAATCGCAGCTTGATGATATCATTGCACTTAGCACGGAATTAAAACTCGATGGACTTGTTGCTACCAACACGACTATTGATAGACGCGGCCTTTATACAGATTCAAAAACTATTGAAGCTATTGGCATGGGAGGATTATCTGGAAAACCGGTAACCAATAGATCCACCGATGTAGTGCGTTATTTAGCAAAGGGATTAAACGGTCAAGTGCCAATCATTGCAAGTGGTGGTATTTTTACTGCCGAAGATGCTAAGGTTAAATTAAATGCGGGTGCAACACTCGTTCAAGTTTGGACCGGATTTGTTTATGAAGGACCTGGCATTGTAAAAAATATTTGCTCAAAATTATAAGTGATATAAAATGGAATTTTTATTTACCTCAGAGAGTTTGATTAGTTTTTTAGTATTGGTGGTACTTGAGATAGTACTTGGCATTGATAATGTCATTTTTGTAAGCATTATCATGAACCGTTTACCCAAAGAAAAACAAAAAAGAGCAAGACTTATATGGATGGCCATGGGTATTTTAACACGTTGTTTGCTTCTGTTTGGACTTAGCTGGCTGCTTGCACAAAAAGGTATTACCGTACTCCGATTATTTGGTAATGATTTAGATATTGCCAGTATTGTAATGCTTGCTGGTGGACTATTTTTACTCTATAAAACCGTAAAAGAGATTCACCAAAAATTAGAAGGTGAAGCAGATGCCGAAGCAGGTATTGCCTCAAAGCCACTTGGATTTTCGACGGCCATTTTTCAAATTATTTTAATTGATATGGTATTTAGTTTTGATAGTATCATTACGGCAGGTGGTACGGCAAAGCACATCGAAATCATGATTGCAGCTGTTGTTATTGCCATGATTGTTATGTTTTTATTTAGTACGCATATTTCAAGTTTCATTCATAAACATCCTACCTTAAAAATGTTGGCACTCTCATTTTTAGTGATGATTGGTCTTGTATTAATTGTTGAAGGTTGGGATCCAAAAAATGCACACGAAATGCATTTGAAAAACTACGTATACTTTGCAATGGCATTTTCATTTAGCGTTGAAATGCTCAATATGCAAATGCGTAAAAAATATGTGAAACCAGTTAGTTTGAGAGAACCTCAAATAAAAAATGAAGATTAAGTTGTAGACCAAAACGAACAATCATTCGTAAGGTTCTTTAAAAAAGATACGGACAAAAAAAGGTCTCACTTTTGGTGAGACCTTAATATAAGCAAGCAATCGAAAAGAGACTTTTTAGAAAAATGAGCCGTTTAGGCCTCATTTTGTATGTCAATACTACACAATTTTTAGAAATTAACAAGTTTTTTTGATTTTTTTTAGGTGTGCGGAATAATGAAGAAAACTTCTGCTACTCTATAAAAAAGAGCCGCCTAAGCGCGGCCATACTGGCCGCGCTTAGGCCCTCAAAATTTTCCAGCTCATCAAAAGTTGCAAAAGCTCCATTTTGTTGCCGCCAACGCACAACGGCCTGCGCCACAACTACTTGTAAGCCAGCTTTTTGTACCAACTGTAATACTGACGCCTGGTTTAAATTAGACTTTGGAACACGGCCATCTTCTAGGCGCAAATAAGGCGCTAAGGTTTGCAACAGGCTATCTTTTACGCCATACACTCCTAAAAGGTCTTGAACCCTTACAAAACCACCCTGTTTTTCCCTAAATCCAACAATTCGGGCTGCCAAAACGGGGCCAATGCCCCTTAGCGCCTCAAATTCACTGATGGAAGCGGTATTAATATCAATAGGAGCCGCCTGTGCGTAGCCTGGCCTTAAGGCAGCAGCCCATGTCTTGGATGCGGTATTTTTAATGGAAGTCCGAACATAGGGCGCCAAACGGGTGGCTAGGTCAGGTGGCATGCCCCATATTTTAAATAGATCATTCCCAGATTTAATAATGCCTCCTTTTGCCCTATAATGATCTAAGGTAGTGGCGAGTTTTGCACTAAAGCCAAGTGATTGTAGCGTTGTAACTGAAGCTGTGTTGGGATCAAAAACAAAGGGATCCTTAACAGAAGCGTTTGCAAGCTCCGCATAGGCATCACGCATATACATCGTATCAATACCAAACTGTTCGAGCGCCAGCGGTATGAGTAAGTCTGGCTTTTGCTGCCATAAAAATTTTGGAAGTACCATCACCATGCCAATCAGTACAAGCAAAACAAAGGCAGCCCATCTTTCTGGTTTAGAAAAATAAAAGTACGAACCTGTTTTATTTGGATGGGTTGAGGGCACATGGCAAACTACAGGCTAATTTGAAGCCCGTCGTAAGCCAAAGAAATATTTGCGGGAAGTTCATGCGAAACAGCTGTATGAGTACCCAACTGATGAGAAATATGCGTTAGGTAAACCCTTGGGATTTCGAGCCTGTTGGCAAGCTCAATAGCTTCTGCTAATGTAAAATGCGACAAGTGTTTTTCTTTGCGAAGTGCGTTCAACACAAGCACTTTGGATCCTTTAATTTTTTCCTGTTCCTGTGGTTCAATATAGTTGGCATCGGTGATGTAGGTAAAATCACCCATCCTAAAACCAAGTACTGCCATTTTGTGGTGCATTACCTGAATAGGCTGCACTTTTATATCCCCCACCATAAATGAATCATGGTCAATACCTATTATGTTTAAATCAGGTACCCCCGGATAACGGGTTTCTGCAAATGCATAATAAAAATCGCGCCTAATAGCCTCCTCGGTATTGGCACCTGCGTAAATATCAATGGGCTTTTTAGAAAAGTGGTTAAAAGCCCTAATATCATCGAGGCCGGCAATATGGTCTTTGTGGGGGTGGGTATATACTATAGCGTCTAGGCGCTCGGTTTTTGAGCGTAGCATTTGATACCTAAAATCGGGGGTTGTATCAATAACAAAGCTGGTGTTACTAGAAGAAACCAAAATACTAGAACGTAAACGGTTGTCTTTGGAATCTTGAGAACAGCATACCTCGCAATGACATCCAATCATGGGTACACCACTACTGGTTCCGGTTCCTAAAAAATTAATATTTAGTGCTGGATGTTGCAAAATTTATGCAGCCACTTCGTCAATGGCTTGCTTTAAAACTAACTCGTATAATTTTTGAGATTCGAGTGTTAATTTATCGTACTCGATATTGAGTTGCGGAATTAATTCGAGTAATGTATTAATCCTTCCTTCTGTATTTAAAAACTTATTTAAGACCACAATTTTTTTGGCTTCTAATAAACACCATCCACTCTGAAAAGTTCCGCGCTCATACCTTACCACATATTCAGATTCTCCTAAAATATCTCCTAACTTATCTAAATTGGTTTGTGTGTATTTCATAGTCAATTACAACAAAAATTGTTCTAACAAATGTAAGCGACTATTCTACCAAAACAAGATTTCAAAAAAAGTATTTATTCACATTAATTGCCCTTAGGAACCATTTTTATGACTGG
>Ga0222712_10002079_pt1 | contig 23517 bp, 16 predicted proteins | sample C33_657DmetaG_FD_165043 | JGI IMG/M metagenome (GOLD analysis project Ga0222712, IMG submission 165043) | Estuarine water microbial communities from San Francisco Bay, California, United States - C33_657D | ecosystem: Environmental > Aquatic > Marine > Unclassified | place: USA: California... | reverse complement strand
GGAGACGTCGACGTTGAAAGGGAAACACGCGAGACACGAAAGCGGCGGGGCGTGGTTGGATGACGCGACGGAGAATTTAGCGCGTTTGGCGAAGGAGGAAGCGCGAGGGACGGATGAGCGAGAGAACGCGCGTCAAGGGGTGGATATAGCTCGAGCGAGTGCGAGCGATGATGATAGTCGAGGGTCGTTCGACGTCGGTTCGCCGAGCGGTACGGGAGCGACGGGGGTGTTGCTCGATTACTTTGAGTCGTTGCCGTACTTTGACGAGTGGGTGGCGGTGTCGAATTTGTGGGAGAGGCGAGAAAACGTCGGGGTGAGCGATTATTTGTGCGCGAGATTGTACCGCGAGACGTCGGATGAGGCCGTGGAGCGATATCTGAGCCAAATCGTGACGATGTGGATTCAACGCACGGAGCTCGGCGGGAGCGAAGCGCAGCAAGCGTCGAGCTTGGAGCGCATGATGGTGATGTGCTGTCGACGGTCGTTGCGTTTGGCGACAAAGATGTGCTGGCTGTTGAGCGCGGCGGCGGGAGATAGCGCACACCCAAAGGTTGTGTTGGATTTTAAAGAGCGCTGTGCGAACGAGGCGGTGAAGAACGGCACGTGGCTAGCGCCCTTTAAGGAGCGACCGGCGAACGAGGCGGCTGCGGCGACGTGGACGCCGCCGGGGAGCCCGCGGACGTCCACCGGGCATGGAGCAGACGAGCTGATGACGCCCCCGAGAATAGGTTTGGGTAGTACGTCGAAATCTCCGGCGAAGAGTGCATCGAGTGACGTATCGGTGGATTCTCCGTCGAGCGGCGGCTTTCTCGCCGGGGTTTCCCGCGCGTTGTCGTTTAGGTCCTCTCCATCTTCCAAGGCGGACAAGACGAGGAAACAAAAAGATTATCGAGATGAAAGATCGCCCGTAAAACCGAAAGAAAACCCTAGGCCATCTAGCACGGGTGGGCGATTGTCGTTGTTTTTTGGAGTGTGCGGAACGGAGACGTTTGCTCCGGAGGATGGCGCTAAGGAGTTGCGTCTTCGTAAGAAAACATTCGATGCAACGATGAAGCTCACAGAAGAGCTATGCGAACTGTCGTATAAACTGTCAAAAGTTTTCCCTCTAGAGGATCGTCAAGGGATCTTGCGACACGAGCTGGCGCTGATCAACAAGCAGTTTCGCAACACTGACAAGGCTGACAAGGGCACCGGCGTGTTGTTTCCTATGGGACACGGACAAATGGAGCGCGTGATTAGAATCCCTTTTGAAGAGGCCGTGCTGCTCAATAGTCGCGAGAAAGCACCTTATCTCGTTTGTTTAGAAGTCGTGAGCTCAAATCCCACGCAAGAAGAGATGGAGAACGCCAATAGACGTGGGTCGCAACTTGACTCTGGGGATGATTTTTACTCGGCTGGAGACGACTTGACGCCCAACGCGCACGAGCGCATTCGCCGTTCTTTGGAGGCTAGCCGTCTATTTCTCGCACCGATTGGGATCGAGAAGACTCTTCAAGGAACATCAACCGCTACGAGTTCGTTTTCTACCGATGAATCTGAAAACATGTGGGTGAACGTTGTACCTATGGTGAACGACGATCAGGTTGCCGTTCGTCTCATCGTGCGCAAAGAGACAGGACCGTTAGTTGCCTCCACAGGGCCGCATCAGCGTAAGCCTTCGGACGTAGGTTTGATTGAAATGGCGGCTCAAGTCAACGTGCGAAAGTGGGCGCCAGAAAGAGACGCGTTGGATGTCACCTCCTTGCCGGCGGCGACCGGCGTCGGCGCGTCGATGACATCCTCCCCACACAAGCGCAGCGCTGGCGGTTTAGGTGAGCTTTGGGTGGACAAGCTCGACCGCATTCGGCGCGCTTCGCCGTATGGAAACCTTCCCGGTTGGGGTCTGAAACCGATCATCATTAAAGCTGGTGATAACTGCCGGCAAGAACTTCTCGCCCTGCAGCTCGTTCGCACGTTTGCTGACATTTACCGAAACGCGGGTGTGCGATGTTGGATTCGGGATTTTGACATTCTCACCACAAATACGCATTCGGCGTTAATTGAAGCCGTGACGGATGCTCCAAGTATTCACGCCTTGAAGTCGCGTTCACCGCGTGGGATGACGTTGCGTCAGCACTTTGAGCGGAAGTTTGGTGTCGGCACTCCCGAGTTCCGCAAAGCTCAAAACAATTTCGTCGAGTCGCTCGCTGGATATTCCATCTTGACTTACGTGTTACAAGTCAAGGATAGACACAATGGCAACATTTTGCTCCACGACGACGGTCACTTGATTCACATCGACTTCAATTACATGCTTTCCACGTCACCGGGTGGCATCAACTTTGAGTCCAGTCCGTTCAAGCTGACCAAGGAGTACTTAGAGGTGATGGATAGCGACGCCGAAGGCACGCGTTCGGACGCGTTCGACGCATACAAGGCGCTGTGCATCCAGGGTTACCTCGCCGTTCGTGAACACGCCGAGCGCATCGTGTTACTGATCCAAATGATGCGTGCCAGTGGATGCCCTTGCTTCAACGCTGGTCCCAAGGTGATGAAGTTACTGCGCCAACGCTTCAATTTGGCCATGAGCGAAGAACAATGCGTGGAAACGGTGCTCGGAATGATCTCAGATTCAATTGACGCTTGGTCCACGAGGCAATACGACTTTTACCAACGGTGCGTGTGGTTAACATGCACATCCACGTATCGTTGAGCGCCCCTTTTTTTATGTTTTTTTCAATCGTTTGCGCTGTACGCTAAACTGACCATCCTCACCGTTTTTGTCGCCCCGCAGAGTCCTCAACGGCGTGCTGTAGTAATCGTTAGCAAATTACAGCCATTGTATTTTTTTCGTCTCCGCGCACGCGTGCGCGCGAGGCGAGGTCACCACATAGTTTCACTTTGCGAATCAACATCGTCGTAAAAAATATTGCCTCGGTGTCTCCCGCTCGCGCGTTGACCGCCACTTCATCCCGCACCCGTCTTCATGGTTCAGCCCGCGTTGATCGCCGCCCCTCTTGGTGCCGCCGCCGCCGTCGTTGTCGCCACGCGCGCCGTTTTGGGCGGTCGTCATGCCAAAGAAGAAGTCCGTCGCGGCGTCGTGGATGACAACGAGGTCTCCTTCGCGTGCGAACGCGTGTGCGCGAGCGACCGGTTAATGTCCAAGCTCGGTGGTTTAGGCAAAGTACGCCGCACGACTCGTCATTTGTTATCGCCTCGAAGCGCGTCGCGTGTCCGGTGTGGCATCGTCACCGAGTCGTCGCTCGCCGCCGGCGCCTCGCGACACCGACGCGTTTGAATCGATCGCGTGGGAGAAATTGACGACTGACGACGCGATGTTGGATTCTATGTCGTGCGCTACTCACCAGGCGGAAATGCCACACACGTGTGTAACAGTGTGCGGGATGTCTGGCACCGATGCGTGCGTCGATGCGTGCGCGCGCGTGGCGTGCACGGCGCAGCACAGCGTTCCACTGTGGAACGAACAGTGCGTGAAACAGTGCACGGCGGAGTGTTTGCGAGGACGAACGAACACGCCGTGAGTGCCTGATAGATGATAAGACGTGAAAATGCGATGGATCGGCGTCGCATAGGGCGATCGAGGCAGGAGGGCAAGATCGCTGGTTCGTGTATTAATTTCTAGTTTGTGTAGGCTGACAGTAGGCGTCGATTTCCGTTCTTCGCTCGAGCGCGGTATCGCGTGACTTCACTAGCTGTCGAGCATTTGCGACGGTGCTTCGCGATTGGGGTAGAAGTCTTCAGGCTTCGCCGCATACATGGATAACATCGCCTTTTCCATGTCCATCGTGTTGCCAACGAGCACGAGGGAGTGCAACGGACCGCCCATGTCGACACCGCACATGTCTCGCAACGCGCACGCGCAGATTTTTTCATCGTCGTGTCCAATGCGAGCCACGGCGACGCACATGGTGTCTGGACCGTAAACACCCTCCCCACGCGCTTCCTCTACCTCTAGCATCTGTCGCGCCGCGGTCGCTGCGGTCATAAATCTTGGTGGCTCGTACTCTTCGATCCCGCGGCACAGCGCTCGCGTAGTGAGCTCTTTGACGCGAATATCCAACAAACACAGCGTGTGTAATCCAAACGATCGATTTTCCCGCACTCGATCGTAAAAACTATCCGGTCTCCACGTCGCTGTGAAGAAGCATATCGACACTGCTTGTCCAAAATTATAAAGCGCCAAACCCGTTCCCGCCACCGCGTTCATGATGCTCGCGTTGTAAATATTCTTCACCTTCACCCCTCGAGCGACCGCTCGTAGCACTAAATCCGCGTGCGTCGTCGCTGCGAACGCATCACCGACGACTAAAAACGCCACGTCATTCGTCGATGCTTCGTCCAACAACCCATCGATGTGTTGCTCCACGAACAACCGGTCGCACGGTTCCACATCTTTCCCATACAGCTTCGACAGCTTCTCCGCGTCTACGCCGAGCACGGAGGTGTAGCGCTCCAAGTACACTTTCGTGCTCTTTTGTATCGCGCTCAATCCGTTCAAAGTGACGTCGCGTTCGTTCCCTAAGCCTAATCCTATGACGTACAGCATGACCGCCCGACGCGTCGCGCACTGACGCCGCACACCTCGCGCGACGCCGCGCGCGTCTCGTTCGACTTCTCTCTCGTTCTCATCGCGCGACGCTCGATGAAGACGATTCGATCGATGACGATGACGTCACGCGTTCGCGACGTCTCGCGCGTTCGTGCGAAGGGGAATGCGCGAATGGTGACGCGAGCTCGACGCGGACGCGCGCCGTCGCGAACGCGCGACGTCCGGCGCGCGTCCGAGCGCACGCGAAAAACGAGCGATGATCGAGCGTGGAGAGAAGACGACGGATGGCGAACGTTCGGAAGGCGCGCGGCGCTCGCGGCGGGGGCGTTGATGGAGGCGGCGTTGATGGAGGCGGCGGCGGCGAGCGCGAGCGCGCGAGCGGAACGCGGAGGAACGGAGGCTGGACCAAATTACGCCTGTCTCGGTCCGTATCGCGTGCGCACACTGCCCGTGCTCGAGCACACGTGCGCAAAGTGTTTCCCAATGTGCGTTGGGTTGAGTTGCTTGACGCGAATTCGAGTGTTCGCGCCCAAGGCGGATGTGGAGCCGGATGAATTGTTTCCATTGGATGAATCGAGCGAGAGCGCGAGAACGCGGGCGAGGGCGAGGGGAGAAACAGGGCGCGAGAACGCGGGCGAGGGCGAGGGGAGAAATGTGCCGCGGTACGCGAACGCACCGCCGTATCCGGTGGCGATAATCACTCCTGGGTTTTTAATCGACGGCGAATCGTATTCATCCATCGCCCGAAGGCTGTGCAGCTGGGGATACGTCGTCGTCATGTATACCAAGACGGAATCCGTCGCCGGCGGCACGCTTGATGACGAAGTGTCCGCGGCGATTTTGGATGATTTAATCTCGTGGGTCGGCGACGACGTCACCGTAGGTCCTTACGCCGACGCCGAGCGAGTGTATTTAATCGGCCACAGCCGAGGCGGAAAGATTTCCATGTTGCAGGCGATGCGGGACAAACGAGTCAAAGCCGTGGCGTTGCTCGACCCGGTGGATAACACCGTGTTTGCGCCCCTCGGTCCGGGCTTTCCCAGCGCGTTGGCTGGCATGCGAGCCGATCCTGCGAGCGTGCCACCGCTCGTCATCGTCGGCGGTGCCAACGGCGGCGAATGCGCTCCCAGCGGTTCTAATTATCAGGATTTCTTCGCCGCCGCCCCGCGCGGCGCCGCCGCTCGCGGTCGACATGACCCTTGGGGATTTTCTTGCGCCGCCGGTCACTTTGATTTCATCGACGAAGCCACTTTCGTGCAAAAAGTCATCTGTCCTGATGGCGAAATGGACCCCATCGCCGCTCGCGATGCGTGCGCCGCCCTCATCGTCGCTCACGGCGAGCGTGTCTTCCGCCCCGACGACTCCGCCGACTCCGCCGATTCAGACGCGCTCAATCGTACGCTTTTATCCTTGCGCGCGCAGTTCATCGATCGCGACATCGATTTCTCTTCCTTTGTTAGTCTTTAGCTTTTAGTGTCCTCTCCAGCCTCATTCGGCGTCCCGCGTCTCCGCCTTCGCGCGCCTCCATCTTTCATGCCTGCCGACGATGCTTCCATCGCGTACGCTCGCATCGCCGTCGCTTGTGCTTTGGCTTTCGCCTTGACGAGCGCGCGCGAGGAGCTCGCGGTGTGGACGTCCACCGCGCGTCTCCAGTTTCGCGCGCTCACTCGAGAGTTTGTCAACGAACTCGCGTTGATTCGTCGTTCGGCGGAAACAAGGTTCTTAGCCATCGCCGGCGCCGTGATCACCGCGCTGGCGCTGACGAAACCAGAGGAGAAAACGTTCGATTCTTGGTTCACGACGTACCGAAATTGGGTTCGCGACAAAGCGAGCGCCGGAGACGCGCGCGGCTGGCGAGCGCTTCCGCGAGCGTACGCGCGAGCGAGCGAAGGGGCGATGACGTACGGAAACGTCGGGTTCAGAGGGAATAAAGTGACAAAGAGCGATTGGTTCATCGCGCGGTGCGTAGTGGTGAACGATGCGATCGTGTTCCTGGGCATTGGCGGATTTTGGTGGGGACCGGGACTCACGTGGAACGCGGTGAAGCGCGCGGCGGGCGAGGCCAAGGCCATCGCGGAGAGGTTTCGCGAGCGAGCGACGACGTGATGATGAACGCGCATGATGGTGGTCATGACGATGGCGATGATGGCGTCAGCGTGGTAATAAAAGCAGCTAAGGCGAGATCTAAAAACTAGAGCGCATGTGTAATATCGGAATATAGTACCCGAAGCGGGATGGAAAATGATGGACGTCGTCCTCAGAGTCGACTTAAGCAGCCTCTTCATCGATGTACTTCGCGTCGCGCTTTAAGTTGTACGCTGAGTACGCCCCACCAGGTGCTGTAGAACTCGCGGCACCGAAAAATGGAATGGCAGGCAGGAAGAAGGCCATCATCGCGGAGCCGATATCGCCGAGCGCGCTCGACGGGCGCTCGCCGACGTTTCGACGGTTGTCTTCATCGATGAAAAATTTGAACTCCTCGAAAAACGATGCCAACACGCGATCTTCACCAGGTACGAATGACTTTTGCTCGCCAGTCCATGATCGTCGAACGGCCACGCGCGTGGTTTCGGCGTCGGTTTCGACGCAGATTAGAATCGCTCCGGCTTCTCTCAATCCGCCATCGATGAACCGCATAAACGCGATGCGAGCACCGTTTGGGACGTCATCCACCGAAAGTGGAAGCGGAAGCGGCATCTCACTCGTAAACGCAAGCGTTCGCGCCCATTGTCTGATCGAATCCACCATCGTCTCCTCGATATCTATCGCGCACGCTTCCACTTCGCACACCTCCAAATTTGACACCGTCGACTGTCGCAACGGCCCTACCAGCCCTTCGTAAATTACCGTCGACCCCGATCGCGCGTTTGACATTCCATTTCTCTTATTTTTCCCATTCTTTTCATCTCTTCGTTTTAACGCTCTGTCGTACTCGAGCCTCTCGTTGACGTCTCGCAACGCCTCGTACGCCGCGTTCACGCGCGTCATCGCCCCATCGCTCGCGCTCGCCGCGCGTACGTCCGGATGCATCGTCTTTGACAGTTTCAAGTACGCCTTTCGTACGTCCTCGCTCGATGCGTCGCGAGAGACGTTCAACACTTCGTACGCATCATCGTCCTCGGCGAGCGTTTCGCGCGCCGCCGCGCGGAGCCGCGGTCGCGCGCGTCTCCTCTGCGTATGCGTTCGATGCGATCGAACGTCGCGCGCGACATCGATCGCGACCGATCGATGAAACGATGTCACACAAAACATCACTCGATGGCGAAGGCGAAGGCGAGAGAGGAATGCGAATGACGTCGGTGAATGGGGCGTAACCGACGCGGGGCGTAACCGACGCGGGGCGTAACCGACGCGGATGAGCGAGCGAATTCGACGAACGCGCGCGCGCGAGTTGGAATGACTAGGATATTGTGCAATCGATATTAAATACGGCAACGCAGGAGAAATCGAGAGATGAGGCGCGTCGACGCGAGGCGTCAGACCTCGAGCGCGTCGGCGATGGCGGAGGCTAGGGAGAGGACTTCAAACGGTTGCACGCCGTCGACGGCCGAGACGGTCTGAGGACAGGAATCTGTGATCCAAAAGTGTGCAAATCCCTGACCGCCCGCGCCTTCGGTGGTGAATCGCTTCCACGACGCGTTGGGGAACACGCCGTGCGTGGCGTAGGCGGAGACGCGCGCCGCGCCGAGGCGGGAGAGCAATTTTTGGCATTCAATGAGCGTTGAACCGGATTGCACGAGGTCATCGACGATGACGACGTGTCGACCAACGGGTTCGCCTTCTTTGAGTTTAACGATGCGTTTCGGACCTTCTCGGACTTTTGTGCACACCACGCTCTCGTATCCTGCCGACGCAAAAAAGGTGTGGAAACGCTTGTACGCCCCTTCATCTGGATACGCGATGACGACGTTGTTTGCATCCTCCAGTCGGCTCAAGCGATCGAGCAAGAGAGGAATACCGCTCTCGAAGCACGGCAAGATGCTGTCGCCGAAATAAAAGCGTTCCTGCAACGCGTGAATGTCAAAAATGATCGTGCTCGTCGGACCGCCGCGCGACGGCGGAATGTTGCTCAAAATCCGCGCCAATGTCACCGCGGTCGCTACTTCGCCCTCGCGCACGACGCGCTCGGCGGTTCCAGTGGGGAAAAACGGCAAAACCAGCGTAAAGGACGCGACAAACATCTTGGGCAACGAATAAATGATGCTCAATTGCTCGAAGATGACTTCTGGGGAATGAAACGACGCTAGAAACGCCACGTGTCTGTCTCTCACATCGTACGCGTCGTTGATGAACAGATCCGGAAATCCATCTGGAAACGTGCGCCAATCGATCTCACCCAACTCCACCATCCCAACGCTCTCACCTTCGATCTTCCTCGCCAGAGGCTCCATCTCTTTACTGTAAAACAACACGGGAAATTTACGCCGTCTCGTCCACGCCGTCTCATCCGAATACTCCGCCCTCGAAATCCCCACCCTCTTCGCCTTCCCTATCCCCGGCGCCGCCTTCACCGCTTCTCTCGCGATCTCCACCGCGCTCTTCTTATCGCTTTTACTCACCTGCGTCGTCATCGGTTTCGGTTCCATCCCACTCGTCGCCGTCTCCGCCTCCGCCGCGTTCCTCCGCCCGCGTCGCGTTCGTCCGTCTCCAACGTCAACCTCAACCTCAACCTCAACCGCTTCCACCACAGCGCGCGCTTTCACCTCCCTCAACATCTCCTTTCGCTCTCCGTTCTCCTCAACCATCATCCTCATCATTTCCCTCGGCTGATGTCGTCGCGAGCGCGCGACGCCCGCGCTCGGGCGTCGCGAAACCCTCCGCCCGCGCGCGCTCGCCTCGAACTCACCTCTCACCACCCCGCGCGTTCGCATCGAGTGACTCATACGTCACACCTCTCGCGATGTCCTCGTTCTGCGTCGCCTTTTGCGTTCCTTTTTCACGCACGACGCGAGTGATGCGCTCTTGACCCCCGAAGCGCGCCTCTCGCCTCGTCCGCGTCCGCGTCTGACGTCTCTCGTCATCTCTCGTCGTCATTCTCCCTCGATGAATCGTGCGCGCCCGTGTGCGGGGCGTTTCTCGGGCGTTCGATGTCGAACACTACGTCAACCGCACGCGATTCCGCGCGTTGTCGTCTACTTGGACGTCATTCGACGCGCGCGCGATGGTTCGCCGTCATCCGTCGTCGACGCCGTCGAACGTCTCGGGCCGACGTTCGTGAAATTCGCCCAAGCTTTAGGGTCGAGGAGCGATATAATCGGCGAAACGCTCGCCGAGGCGTTTGGATCGTTACAGGATGACATGACGTCGTTCAGCGACGACGAGGCGTTGGCGATCGTGATCGAGGAGTTCGGGGACGGGGACGTCGCGCGGGCGTTACGAAGCGCCGGGACGCCGAGAGCGAGCGCGTCGTTAGCGCAGGTGTATTGCGCGGAGTTGGATGGTGAACGGGTGGCGATTAAAGTACAGCGACCGAACGTACGAGAGTTGGTGGATGGCGATGCGCGAGTGTTGAAATTCGCGGCGCGCGCGATGGAGGTCACGGGATTGGTGAAAGCGCGAGCGGCGGACGCGGTGGATGAGTTTTGCTCGCGCTTGTACGAAGAGATGGATTTTAGAAACGAGGCGAGGAATTTGGTGAAATTTGCCGCGCTTTACGGTAAAGGTGGGAGCGCGGCGAAGTCGTTGCCAAAACCAGGCGTGGTCGTGCCGCGATTGATCGATAAGTACGGCGTCGGGCGTCGAGTGATTGTCATGGAGTGGATTGAAGGCGAAAAGCTCACTTCGGGGAAGAATCGAGCGGTGTCGAGCGAGGATTTAAAGTACGTGAAACTGGGAATCATGTGCACGCTGAGCCAGTTAATCGAGACTGGATTCATGCATGCCGACCCACACGGAGGAAATTTATTGAAATTGCCCGACGGAGGGCTCGCGTACTTGGATTTCGGTCTCGTGTCCACGGTGCCGCAGCAAGTGCGAGACGGTTTAGTCGCCGCCATCGCACTTTTGATTTTCAGTCGAAATTACGCCGCCGTCGGGCGATTGTTCGGTGAACTCATGCTCATTCCAAACGAAGTGTTGCAGGACGAGGGCGAAATGCGCGAATTGGAGGCGGCGTTGGAATCTGCCGCCGCGGCGACGTTAAAATTTCCAGAGAGTGGCGGCGTTCCGGATGTGCGTTTCGATCAACTTCTCGGTGCCTTGCTCGCGCTCGTGCCGAGATTCAAGTTTGTTTTGCCGCCGTACTTTTTGAACAACGCGAGAGCGCTCGGTACGCTCGAAGGGATGGCGAAGAGCGCCGACCCAAACTTCAACATTCTGGCCGTCGTGTACCCGTACTCCATGTCCCGAATGCTCGCGAATCCAAACGCGTCGCCAGTGATTCGCAAAGTCATTCGCGAAATCGCCACGGACGACATCACCGGTAAACCAAGCACTCGCAAGCTCGTTGACATTCTCAACGACGTCGCCGCGCTGACGGGAATGTCCAAGATCAAAATCGCGCTCGATGCTCTGGCGCACGCGGAGGGCCGCGAACTAGCCGCGCGCTGTGTCCTCCAGGATATCAAAAACATCTTCCGCGCATTGAAGTCTCCCTTGCGCTGGTTTTGGGGAAAGAAACGTCCATCACGCGCGCGCGGAAATTCCTCGAATTTAGCCCCGTCCTAGCGTTCTAGATTTAGATGTATAGCTCCTGGCGTCTCAACTCCCGCTAGCTCCCGCCGTCAACACTTCGCGCCTCGCGCGCCCGTCAGCGCGCTCCTCATGTCCATCGTCGAACGTCCTCTCACTCGCCCCATGGATGACCACCCGACGTCGTGTTCGTCTTCCATCGAGGACTACTTCTCCCCCGCGACGTTCGCCGCGCTCGTGCTCCCGTTCCTCGATGACTCGAGCGCGAGCGCGTTGCGCGCGTCCTCGCCATACGGACGTCGCGCGACGAGCGACGACGCCTATTTCTGGCGCAAGTTGTGCGACTGCTGGGGCGAGCCGTGCACGAAAGACGCGTTTCCTTCCATTTGCGACACGTATCTTCGCTTGAGCGCGACGACGGCACGTTTAAGAAATACCGTCACGCCGCTACAAAATCCAGAAGACGAAAGCACCGACGTGTTACTAGAAATGTTAAGCAGGTGCACGAAAGACGCGGAGTTTGCGCTTCGAGCGATGGCGTTGATTCCAAAAGTGAACTACGACGCCGAGCGCTTCAGCATCGCGCGGAAGAGCGTCGATGGATACATATCTGATGACGACGCGCGCTCGAAGGCGCGGAGTGGGAAACGTATTTCAGACGACGACGACGCGGCTACGGTTTTGGGGGCGCACGAGCTATGTGTGGCAGTGAACGACATCATCGATTACGTTACGCGCATTGGAAGGCAAAAAAAGCGCTCTGATGTTCAAATTGCAGTGAATGTGTGTTTAGTAAATTTAACGTGGCTCGCGCGCGACTGTTATCTGAAGTTGTTTCGCAAACCGGTGCTCGGTGGGAATATATTTCGTGACACCATCGATGCGATAACCTGGCGATGTAAGCCGTGCTTCGAAGGGTTCAGAGAGGAGGACCTAGGTTACTACGTAAATGATCATCCTTATCCGGAATATAAACAGAAATTTGGGCTCGAAGATCTCGCGGAGTGGGGCGCAACCGTATACTCAACCGCGCAAGAATACTGTCACATTTTAACCGCGTACGTGTACGCAAACAACAAAATCGACAAGCGTACGAAGAAGAAGGCCGGGCGTGAACGTCTTATGCCGCCGCGCGTCGGTTACGGACCTTATGCACACGCCGGCCGTCCGACTGCGGATATCGAACGCAAATCGGTCGCGACGCGCGGCGCGTCGACGGTGGCGGCGCTCGATGGCACGTGGTCCGGCGTTTGGAGCGAAAATCCGTTGTTTGGACGAGACAGGATCGAGGTGCAGGTTCAATGGAACCATCTCGACAAAATCTCGACAGCCCCTTTCCACCTTCATATTACGATTCCTCTGGGCTATAGGCCTTTGAAGCTCACGATGGAGCAGACTGAAGATCCGCCGTGGCATCGCGACGGCTACTATAGTCGCGTCACCGAGTTGCAAGGGGCCAGCTGGGCTGAGAACGGCGAAACGCGACACATCACTGCCTGGTTCACTGACGGCCTGGGCGAAGCCAATCTCAAGGGAATCGTGTACGAATACTTACCCGGCGGTTTTCCTCGCATTCTCCTGCGAGGGCGCTATCGGGGCCACCAGAGCTTTGTTCTCACGTTCTTTGGCTCGATATCTCCCGTCGGCGTCTCTGGTTTTGTGTGCACGTACGAAAGTCCAGCCCCGACGCACTTGTTCTCGATGTGGGGGTCGGAAAGTTCGTCAGCTCTGAAGCGAAATTAGATGAACACATGTATTTTTTATTGCTCATTTACTCGTCGTCACGCCCCATGGCGTGCGCCAAACGCCCGCCGCGCTTTGCCTCGCCGTCGTTTGAAATGTTTGAAATGTTTGAAATGTTTGAATTCCACCCGCGAGCTGAGCTTCACAATCTGACGTTTCGCGCGCGGCCGCGAATGTCGCGCCGATTCGATGAAGTGACGATCGAAGACGAATATGAACCTCCGATCGGGAGCGCTCGATCGCCTCTGAGCGCGATCGCGAGCGACGCCGTGTACGTCGGCGGCGTCCCGCGCGACTCCCCATCCTCTTCATCATCGCCGGCGCCTTGGCGCGCGAACGAGCGCGCGCGCGACGACGTCGAGGCGAATACTTATGCATATCATTTCGATCGCACGAAATCGAGCGCGATCGCCACTCAGGCGTCGCCCGAGAGCGAGGAGAGCGCAGGGTACCAGTATACTTTTTTAGAGCGACGCGAAGGCGCGTTTAAGGCGAACGCCTACGTCAACGCGAGCGAAAGCGCACGGAATATCGAACGCAAATCAGGAGATGATCGCACGCGAATAGATGCGGACGCACAGAGAGCGCGAGCGGCGCAAAGAGAATTATGGCCGGACGTCGCGGCGTACGCGAGGCAGCGGACGCGGGAGAGTCCGCCGAAAGACGCGCGTCGAGGGACATCGAACGATTTGACGTCGAAAGCGGCGGTGAGAGGACGAGAATCGAACGCGAGGAGTGATGCGAACGCGAGCGTGTCGACGCGGAGCGCGGGGAGCTCGGGGCGGGACGGGGCGGGGAACGGCGGTGGAAGAAAATCGAGTTTTGAGGCGCCGAAAGAGGGGCGACGAAGCGAGGATGATACCGCCAGTCGAGGGTCGTGGTCGTTTCCGTTTACAAACGGTGGGAATCGCGATCGCCCGTCGCCGTCGTCGCCGCCAGGGAAGAGTCCGATGACTTCACCGAACGAGAAGACGCGGACGACGCCGAGCCGAGCGCCTTGGACGCCGTCGCCGGCGCGAACGCCGCTCGGCTCGAGGATTCCACCGAATTCCCCGGCGAGCGCGCGCACGGTGCGATCGCTTGAGGCGCAGATGCGACGCGCCGCAGCCTGGGCCGCGGGTGAGGAGGAATTGATTAAGAAGGGCGCTCACACACAAGGATTGTCAAAGATTTTCAGCAAAAATCAAGGCTTGCCGAACAAAGCGTTTCGTCTCGCCGTCGCCTTCGGGCACATCAAGGCGTTCATGAAGGCGCTGGAAAGTGCGCGCATCGAGCAGGCGCACGGCGGTGGGGCCAAGCTCGCCGTTGTGGCGTTGTGCGTGAACTCAGGGATCAACGCGTTGAAGAATATCATCGCTGCGGCGTCGATGCAGCTTGGCGAGAAGTTTGTTCGAAAAATGACCGTGCCTTTGGCGCTCACGGCGCGCGCGTCGCCGTTGCTACTCCCCGCGACGCTCAGTTCGATGACCAAGACAAAAGCTTCGGGATTGCGCGGGCGCATGCAAAACGTCGCAGCAGTCGTCGTACCACCGTTGAGTTTAATTTCTTTCATTGGCGCCATGTGGCCCATTCGCGGTGGACAGCTCGTGGGTGACGCTCGTGAGCACTACGGCACAATCACGCACGACGTTTTCTTAGATGTCTTGCCGTGGGTGAATGTGTTTTTGAAGCACGTCAAGCCATTGACCAACGTCCTCTCTGTCGCGGCATCCATGGAGCTCGCATCGAGTGGCGAAGAGTACGCCGAAAACGGAGCATTCGCCCTCATCTTGGCCTCGATTCTCAGTTTCACGAGCGAAAATCGCATGAACACCAACCACGTGGACTTGAATGTGCGCGAAATCCGTGCAGGCACGAACGTGCTCTTCTTGCTTGCGCTATCGCACGCCGAATGCGCCTGGCGCGAAACCGTCGCCTGGCAGCGCCACGTCCAGACCCGTCAAGGCGGATTAGAAGGCGCCACCGTCCTCGGCCGCGCTCACGGTCGTCTCGGCAGTCTCGGTGGGTTCACTCGAGCCGTCGCTCGTCGACCGATCCTCAAGCGCGATGACTCCAATCGCCGTCCGACCACCGTCGTTGACCCCGACGCCCCTTTCGTCGACCGCGTCGTTCAGCGCCTCCCCGTGATCGGACCCGTGCTCATCATTCTCGGTGGATTCGTCTTCTGATTTCCCTTTCCCGTCGTCTGCGCGCGCACTTACTTATGTAATCAAAACCCTCCTCCCTCCTTCCCTCTTTCGCTCGCTCGCCGCTCGTTCAAAAACGACACACGACAGCTCGCCGCCGCGCGCGCCCTTCATGCCTCTCGACCCCGACGTCGTGAGCGATAGCGATGACGAAGTAAACGACGAATGGCACACGCGAGGGGAAATAACGGCGATCATCATAGACTCCTTGCGCGCGCGCGCGAGCGAAATGGAGCCATGCAGCGCGAGCGCGAGCGTCGGAGCGAGCGTCGGCGTCGGCGTCAGCGAACGAGCGCACCAAAGCGCGCGCGTCGACGCGTTGGATGACGCTCGAGCACACGCGAATGGTCTCAACGCGTGCGCGACAGTTTCGACGCGTTCGTTCGGAGAGGAATCGGATGAAGAGACACAGCGCGATGAGACGCGAGAGCTGGAAGAATTTGAGATTTCTGACGGCGATGTTTCTTTGCATAGCGAGTCGAGTCACGATCGCACGCGCGGGATAAAGTCGTTTAAAGTATCAGACGTTGTTGGGGAAGAATATGGCAAAGGCAAGCGCGGGCTGGTGAGGCGTACGATTGATGGGAAGACGGTGGGCGAGGTGTTAAGCGACGGACGGAGGACGTTGGAGAGCGACTCAGACGAGAGCGCGAGTGCGTCGGATGACGACGACGCGATGCCGACGACGGAGGATTCGCCGATTATTGTTGATGACGAAACGCCGACAAAGGGCGAGCGCGCGAAGAAGAGAAAAGGGTACGGATGTGGAAGACGCGAGGAGCGAGCGGAGAGTCGCTCTGCGACGCTCGGTGAGCGCACGAAGACATTTGGGGAAATAAACAAGACGTTCAAACGCGTCGCGCAAGGGCAAATCACGGTGTTCGCCAAAGCGTGCGCGCCTTGGAAATTCAACCATCGCGTGTTTGTCGGGAATCCGCCGAGCTCGAGCGCGTGGGACAGCGCGGCGCCATCGGCTCTAGAAGACAGTCGAGTGATGGATCAAGGCGCAAAACGCGAAGGTTCGCGCGTGTTGGCGATGGTCATGGCAGATTTCATCGAGCGTAACAGTTCGGGGCGAGTCGCCGCAAAGCCAGCGTCTCAGGAATTATCTCGCGATGCCGTGTCGGAGTGGCGCCACGCCATGGCGCTACTCGAACGCGGCGGTGGATTTTGGAAGGCGGTGAAGGCGCGTTTAGTCGACATCGTGGATGATGAGCGCATTCTCGCGCGCGAAATAGCGAAAAAATCAGACCAAGAGATGGAGGATGGTGATTACGCGCGACCGCTTGAATTCGCGTGGGAGCTCGTCTTCATCGCCGCGAAATTATGGTTCACCGAGGGATATCAAACGGAGCACGCCGCAAACACTGACTGGGCGTCGGCCGCTTGGGACGTCGTAATATGGCTCGTGAGCGAGTCGCGAGTGGCACAGTACCCGATTGAGCCATCTATGGATAAGTTGACACATCGAATCTATGCCACAAGCGCACCGACGCGCTTCAATGCGGATGAATACACTCGAGCAGTGTGCGACCGCGTCGCCGAGCTCGTCGTTTGGTGGCCACGCTGCGCGGTGGACGGACATCCCGTTCGCGAGCTATGGAAGCGCATGCATGGCGCTGATTTTAGCGTCGAGAAAATTAGAGATGTGCGTGCTCCAGCGCGAAACCCATCGCCGTGCTGCCGCCCGTGCATGCCGATCTCGTGGTGCCCGTTTGATCGTGCCTTTGACGCGGCGAAGGCGACGTTTGTCGGCGGAGGCGCGTGCGAAGTCCTCAATCGAGCATTGGGGATCCATTTGTCCAAGTGCGAGCCAAAGGCGCTGCGTCGTGAGCTCGGGAAATGGCTAGGCGACTCGCGCTTGAGTAAGGTGAGAGATTCTTCAGAGGTGAACATCGGCACGGATGGATTTGTTGCGCTCGGTGGGCACCAGATGTCACTCCCCACCGCCATCGTCAACGTGCAACATCGAGCAAGCGTGCACGTCGAGTTATTCCGAGTGTGCTTGGCGTCGACCCTGGACGATCAGGCGGCGCTTTGTTTGAAGCAGATAATCGCCTCAATTCCTTCGCAGATGACATCGAGCGAGAACCCAGCGGCGAGATGCGTATTGTTGCGCGCGTTGACGACGTGTCTCGGCATTTGGCTCGCAAACGGCCACTCGAGTGGTTATTGGGGACGAAAGCCCGGCGACGAAGCGCTTCGTGTGATGAGTACCGCAGTGGATATTTCAAAAGTGACAGGTTGCACATCGATTTCGATGATTGGAAGCGCTCACGCGCTGAACGACGGAGCGATCGTTGCCGAAGCTTCCGCGGCGTGGGTCGCAGCGTTCAACGTCCTTGTCGCCGCAGAGCCTGAACGAAAGCAAGAAGCGCTCGACGTGCTTCAGGCATTCGAAGAGCGCGCGTTTTCAAGCGACTGGCGCGAGCGCTTATTCATCGCTCGAACGCTCGCCGCGTTGTGCTCCACGGGATCGTTTGCTGAGAAGTATGGATTGGATGATTTGCGTCCGGCGTTGACGAGCTGGCTGGTGTTGGCAGTCGATGCCGTATCTGGCGGCACCGCGCCACTCGCTGCCGCATTGTGTGGTAGAAACGAACTTTTGATCGTCAGTCAGGAAGCGACTTCAGTTTCTACAGTTGGATGGTGTCAGTCTAAAGCGGGAGCGGCGGTTGCGGCGGCGTTACGAGGCAGAATCAAGCACACTCCACCGAGCGGAGGTGAGGAGCACGTCGGCGTCATCAGTGGCTGTCCAGGGTCTTTGATAACGCCCAAGGAGAGTGCGTTTCGAGTCGCAGTGGCGCGACTAGCGGCTAAAGAGTTTGCAAGAACGATTGATGCTGATAATTCGGCGAAAATGAAACTAGATCTGGGTATTCTTGCTCGAATTACGCGCGACTTGCCGGCGCACTCAACAAGATTGTTCCAACAACTACGGGCGGCGTCAAAGGATCAAGAAGGGTCGGCAGCGATCCAGGCTGCCCACGCGAATGCAGTGAGCGGTATAGTCAAAGAGATGATACTGCAATGCGCGCCTATGCTTGTGCGCGCGGATATCGAGATGAATGGAGTGAATGGCGCTTTGGCGCTTCCATTCTTGATGCCGTTTCCACCAGCATTCGCATCCTCTTGGGGTACATCGAAAGCTGGCGAGCGCTCACGTCTCGGTGATATCATCGCGCCCGTATTTGAGAACGACGCAGGTGAGCTCTTTCGAGCGCAGTTGCGAGCTGTCGAGAGTTTGCGTTACACCCATGACAAAGAGCGTGAAAATGCGCTCTCGCGACGTGAATTGTCTTCGGTGACATTTGGCGTACTGGAAGCCATAACCGGCGCTCCCATGTGGTTGGCGCGTGAAAATGCGCTCATTAACGCAATTTCACGCGCTATTTGTCTACAACCGACGGAAAGTATCGTCTTGAAGCAGTTTTTACCGCACTTTGTACTGTCGTCGCTCAAAGCTCCTCAAAAGTGTGGAGCGCGGCGCATTTCGACCGCTATCAAGATGCTCTCGACGATTCTCTCCCTCGAAGACGCTTCGTCGAGTGTGACCTCAGTGACGGTTTTGAACGCCATGGCACTTCCTCTCATCACAGTTGTCCATGAGGCTTTGAAAGGGGATTCTTACGATCATCATGCCTCGATGGCGGTCGCGGCAGTCCTCACAGATGTGTTGGTGCCGCTGCTTAAAGCCGCACATGATGATCGAGGCGTTGGGACGACTTCAAGTTCGATATCGGACTCTAGCCATCATTCATCGGCTATTTCGTCGGAGGCTCCAACGCCGCCAGCGCCGGCCTCAGTAGTCAGCCGGCCGTATTTCCCCTTCCCAGGCGCTCGATCGACAGTCGCGTCCGCGCCGCCTCGTCCACCGCAATCGAGACCCATCTCTGTCACTCGGACGACACCAACCGTCGCGACCGCGACCGCGATGATGATGCCGATATCGTCAAAGCCAGAGGCGTTGCGCGCTTTGAATACGAGCGCAGTTTGGCGCATCGTGTGCGCGCACATCTCCGCCTCGGTGGCTTTTTTGACTCGCGTTGCGCTCGCGGCGCCAGTGAACGCTGAAATCACCACGATGTCGGCGTTTCAGGTTATGGGGAGGCGACCACCGTCAGTTGGCCATTCGCCTCGCTCAGCAGAGATTACGCGACTGCGCGAAATCTTGCTCGATGCAAAACAGACGGCAAACAAGGCTCTCTCCGTTGAGCGCAAAGAGGCTGAGCGATTGTTGGGCGACGCCTTGGAGCCATTACCAGAGAGTTTTCAAACTCTTGATACCTTCAGCTGGGGAATGGCGAGCGAGTATGGGACGCGAGCTTTAGCGCCGAACGCGTTTGTGGTTGAGGAAGATGCGAGCGAGCGCGGACGGCGAATTGTTTACGCCGCCGTGAGCTTCCTCACGCACGTCGCGAAGCTTCAAGGGAACGGTTTTGCCGAAGTGTCCAAACGCGCGGTTGAAATTCAGGCCGCGGTTACGATATTGCTCGAGCCAGGATGTGCGGCGAGTAAAACACTCGATATAACGCTCAAGGCGCTGCTCCAAACGCTTGGATTACGCGTCATAGATTTGCCATCGCGCGTCTCCGCGCGGCGAGTGTAGTTGACAACGCTCGCCACCTTTGTAAAAACAGGGCATAGCTGTGCTGTAGTATAGGTAGAATGTAATAGAAGTAGCAGCAGCGTATAGAATGTTCGAACAGATGCAGTCGAATTGCTTCATCGTGGTGAGTGTCATCACAAATGCTAAAGTTTATGGACTTAAAAGTGCTATAAATCCACTTATTTGACCGCCGCCGCCGACGCCTTGGAGACGCGTTCGGTGTCGAGCCAGGTGTTGAAATCTTGGAAGAGTTCACCTTCGTAGTTGCTATCGATCTTCATGGACTCGTAGAACTTGGCACCGACAGCCGAGCGTGCAGCGGAAGACTTGGCAGCCTTCGCCTTGGTGCGTTCCGCTTGAGCGCGCGCTTGCATTTCGCGCGCCACCTTGGCGTACGGGTTGAGGCGTTCCATCGTAACCTTGTTCTTGAGCGGATTGCGCTTGAGCGGTGCGTGGGGACGAACCTTGCCAACCTTCGGTGCGCGGACCGCAGATTGGATTTCGTTCGAGTTGATGACGCGGGACAAATCGGTTTGCGTCATGATGTTCATCGGCGGCTTCCAGCCCTTCTTGGACGAAGACTTAGCGGACGAGGAGCCAAAGATGGAGTCGAGCTTTTCAAACGCACTCTTGGTCCAGATGATGAATCGCCCGACGTGACCACCCGGAGCGAGGGTGAGCAAACCAAGACGGTCGACGGAGCAGAGCTCGACGCCCGGGATGTTGCGGAACGCGCGCGTCACGCCATTGTCTTCGGCGTACACGATCAGCGGACCGCGGCGTTGCACGTAACGACGGTTACGCAACTTACCCTTACCGCAGCGAACGTTGCGGCTCGCCTTGACCTTTTCAATATCAGCGTAAGCGCCGAGTTGCTTCAACAACGCCACAGCCTTGGCCGTCTTGGTGACGTTAGCCGAAGAGTCGTCGACGACGAGCGGCACCTCCGGAACGCCCTCCACGCGGTGGCCGCGCGCCATCAAAAGCGCCGGCACCGCGGACGCGGCGAGCGCAGAGCACACCGCGTAGCGTTTTTCCTTCAAGTTTACCTTTCGGTGCCATCTGCGCCACGTCTGTGATGATTGAAAAAAAAAGCCCGTCGTCGTCAGTCGCCTCGCCAACGCCCATCACCCCCCGCGATCGCCCGTTCGTTTCCGTGCGTCCATCATTCCCTCGGCGCCATCGCGCGCGCGCGCGAACGAAACGAACGAAACGAACGAAAACAACCCAGAAAAAAATCCCTTCCGCCTCGTTCGCGCTCGCTTTCGCGCGCTCCACCTCCCCCGCACACCCCCATCGTCATCTCCACGCGATCGCAAAGCCCTAGCCCTCGCCTCTCGAGCGACGCAACACGCGCGGACGGTCCGCGATCGCGTTCGCACGTACCTTCGTCGGGGCGAACATTCGACCGCCGCGGCACATATTCCCGAACGCCCCTTGACCCGCGCGATGCGTCCCCCCCCCGGGGACGCGCGGAATGCGCGACACCGCGCGCCCCGTCCCCCAGCTCTCCGCCGCGGTTTGGTGCCCCGCCCAGCGATGGACCGCGTGCGCTTGGCGGTTGTTCTTATTCAACCCGGTGTGTACGGCGTTGACGATATCGGGTCGTATCGGGGACAAAAACACCTCGGGTAACGCGCATGACGCGCCGTTGCCGTGTTGCACCGTCACCGTGGGAAGCGCCGCCGGCATCGCGCGCGATGGTCGTCGACAGATGTCGATCGAAGCCCCGTCGCGCGCGCGCTCGACAGTCGCGAGCGATGACGCCACGAACGTGTGTGTCCCTCGCGTTTGTCTGAGGAACATCTCGATGATAGTTCTTCTGATCGTGACTCATAACGACCCCCCGCCTATGCCTATCCCTATGCCCCCGCCCCCGCGTATGCCTATGCCTGGAAACCCTAAACGAGCGGTCCCTCCCCCGGGACCGGCCTCGAACGACGAGTGTTGACCCACCGATCGCGCCCCCCCCCCACGATCGTCGATCGCGCGATCGCGATCGTCGATCGTCGTTCGCGATCGACGATCGCGAACGTCACCACGCGACGTTCGAACGACACGCACGAAGAAGCAACGATGTCGCAAACGCCAGCGAAAACGCAAATGGAAGCCACTCTGTTCGGGTGCTTCGACGACTGCGGGGATTGCATGTACTGCTCGTTCTGCGGCCCGTGCCACCTCGGGTCAATTGCGAAGAAAACGGACACTGGGAATTGCTGCGGCACGACGTGCATCGCGGTGATTTTAAGCTTCCCGTTGATTTACCAGTGCTACGCCAAGGGCGTGGTGACGTCGGCGCTTGAAAAAGTCGGGGTGACGCACGAGATCGGATGCTGCCAGTGCGTGTTTTGCTGGTCGTGCGTGCAAGCGCAAGCGTCGCGGGAAATTACCAACCGCCAAGCGCGAGCGAGCGCGACGGCGGCGCCGACGCCGGTGTCGGCGACGAAGTAAGCGCTCGCGCGATGAACGATTCGTCGTCTTGCGACGAAGTTTATGAACTACGCGAGCGTAGTGATAATAATAATGCGAAGGACCCGGTGCAGAACCGGTACGGCGCGGTACGTTTGTAATATCGACGTACGCGATATACGCTCTTTCCAGAACTCGCGAGTTCGCGAACGCTTTTAACTCACTGATTGAATAGCGACTGACGTGGTACCGAAGAGCGTTTTAAAACATCTTCTACGATTGCGGTGGTGAGACTCGCGGCGGTGGGCGATATCTCGCGCGCGAACGCGGCGCGAGGGTACCTCCGGGCGCGCTCGACAAAGGTGCCCACTGCGGAGTTCTCTCTCTCGCGCGAAACCTCCGACGTCGAGCGATATCGTTCATACTACCAACAAATGACCACACGAGTTCTTTCGACGAAATCTTTCGAGTGACGATCGTCGTCGCGAGGATGATGTATCTCAACGAAACCGATGTCGATCGCGATGGATGCGTACAAAAGAACATGGAAATCACATTCAAATCGAATCCCTTCGCGCGTCATCGAGCGCGCGTCGATTGGCGCGCAGCGCGTCGCGCGCGACGTCGGCTTCGAAACGCAAGTTCGCCGCTCGAGTCTCCGCGCGCGACGTCGCGAGCGCCGACTTCAACGCTTCAATTTCGTCTCTCAACGCTTGAATGATAAAATCGCGTTCATCCGCCGTCGCCGTCGCGCGCGACGACGGTGACGCCGATATCGGTCTCACCGACGAGCGCCGCTTCGTCGTCGTCGTCGTCGTCGTCGTCGTCGGTTCGAGCTGGGACGTCGCCACTCGCAATTTCCACTCGAGTTCCTACGCGCGCGCGCGAACGAACGACGCGACCGTCACCATCGCGTCGCTCACCGAAATCGCTCATCGATGTCGCTCATCGATGTCGCCCAACGAAGTCGCCCAACGAAGTCGCCCAACGAAATCGCCCATCGAAGTCGCTCGTCGAAATCCTCACGCACGCACCGTTCGTTCGCGTTCGCGCGCTCGCGCGTCGTCCTTCGCTCGTCGCGCCTCCTCTCGCGTCTTCCCGAGCGCGCGCAAACACCCCAGGGCGAACGCCAACGCGATCGCGCTCGATGCATTCCTCAATCGATCGATCGAGAGCTCCGGCGAGAGAGGCGCGCGCGAGTCGACGCGCACGGAAACGAAGGGAATCGGCGCGCGCGCGTCGTCCGCCGCTCGCGCTCGCGCTCGCGCGCGCCTCTCTCGCGCTCGCGCGTTCGATCGCCCGACGCCCGAAAAAGCGAACGCGCACGGGCGTGATGTCACAGTCATCATCGTTTCGTTGGATGAAATGCGCGTTCGAAGGAAAGCGAAATG
>Ga0222712_10002078_pt1 | contig 23544 bp, 19 predicted proteins | sample C33_657DmetaG_FD_165043 | JGI IMG/M metagenome (GOLD analysis project Ga0222712, IMG submission 165043) | Estuarine water microbial communities from San Francisco Bay, California, United States - C33_657D | ecosystem: Environmental > Aquatic > Marine > Unclassified | place: USA: California... | reverse complement strand
TTTCTCTCTTTGCTGGAAACTAATGATGTGATTGCCGATATGTTAAAATCATTTGGCATCAACTCAAACCAATTTAAAAGTGCTATCAAAGAACTTAGAGGAAATAAGAAAGTGAATGATCCACATGTAGAAGGTACGTACCAGTCCTTAGAAAAATATGGTCAAAATTTAAATGAGTTAGCTAAAGCGGGAAAAATTGATCCTGTTATTGGTCGCGATGATGAAATCCGACGCGTGCTTCAGATATTATCTAGGCGAACTAAAAATAACCCGATTTTATTAGGTGAACCTGGGGTGGGAAAAACAGCGATTGTCGAAGGTTTGGCCCAAAGAATTGTTTCAGGTGATGTTCCCGAAAACTTAAAATCAAAAATTATCATGTCACTCGACATGGGTTTGTTGGTAGCCGGGGCTAAATATAAAGGGGAATTTGAGGAGCGATTAAAAGCGGTCATCAAGGAAGTAACGGATTCTAACGGTGAAATCGTTTTGTTTATTGACGAAATTCATACGTTGATAGGTGCTGGAGGTGGTGGCGAAGGGGCCATGGATGCAGCTAATTTATTGAAACCGGCCTTGGCAAGAGGTGAATTACATGCGATTGGCGCGACAACATTAAAGGAATATCAAAAATACATCGAGAAGGATAAGGCCTTGGAACGTCGTTTTCAATCGGTTTTGGTTGAGGAGCCGGATGTAGCAGATGCCATTTCTATTTTGAGAGGTATCAAAGATAAATACGAGTTGCATCACGGCGTTCGTATTCAAGATGATGCAGTTATTGCCGCCGTAGAATTGTCGAATCGCTATATTTCAGATCGTTTTCTGCCGGATAAGGCGATTGACTTAATGGATGAGGCTTCGGCCAAGATGCGTTTGGAAATAGATTCTGTTCCTGAAGAAATAGATGATATTCAACGAAAAATCATGCAATTTGAGATTGAGCGTGAGGCGATTCGAAGAGAGAATAATAAAGAAAAAGAGACTATTTTGACGCGTGATTTAGCAGATTTAACAGAGAAACGAGATGCATTAAAAGCTAAATGGCAGTCGGAGAAATCAGTATTGGATTCTGTGCGAGCTGAAAAGGAAAAGATAGACAAACTTAAATTAGAAGCTGATCAAGCAGAACGTTTGGGTGAATATGGAAAAGTAGCTGAGATTAGATATGGCCGTTTGGTCGAGTCTGAGGCTAAATTAAAAGAGCTTCAGTTAAATTCTGCGGGCGCTAATTCTATGCTTCAGGAAGAGGTTACAGCAGAAAATATCGCCGAAGTAGTATCGAAGTGGACTGGGATACCGGTCAACAAAATGCTTCAAACGGAGATTGATAAGCTACTTCATTTAGAAGATGAGTTACATAAAAGAGTGGCGGGGCAAGATCAAGCCATCGAAATGGTCTCTGATGCCGTTAGAAGATCTAGAGCTGGATTACAAGATCCTCGCAGGCCGATCGGCTCCTTTATTTTCTTGGGTACCACGGGGGTTGGAAAAACGGAATTAGCCAAATCATTAGCCGCTTATTTGTTTAATGATGAAAATGCGATTGTTCGAATTGATATGTCAGAATACCAAGAACGTCACGCGGTTTCTCGCTTAATCGGAGCGCCTCCGGGATATGTCGGCTACGATGAAGGGGGTCAATTGACCGAGGCCGTACGTCGTAAACCTTATTCAGTAGTTCTATTGGATGAAATAGAAAAGGCACATCCTGATGTTTGGAATATATTATTGCAGGTATTGGATGAAGGGCGTTTGACCGATAATAAAGGCCGGACTGCTAATTTCAAAAATACGATTATCATCATGACGTCTAATATTGGTAGTCATTTGATTCAAGAAAAAATGACTCAGATGGAGGGTTGGAATAACGCCTTAATTTTAGAAGAGACGAAGGAGGAAGTGATGATCTTGTTAAGGCAAGTGGTAAGGCCTGAGTTTTTAAATCGGGTAGATGAAATTGTTTTGTTTGAACCGTTGACCGAGGAGCATGCGCGGAAAATTTTAGCGATTCAATTTAAAGAAGTGCAAAAGCGTTTAGCCGAACAAAATATTACCTTAGAAGCCACTGAAGCGGCCTTAGCTAAATTAGCAAAGGATGGATATGATCCTAATTACGGAGGAAGACCCATGAAGCGTGTTCTTCAAAGAGCAGTTTTGAACGAATTGTCTAAAGCAATTTTATCGGAGAAAATCAAGAAAGATTCTGCTGTGATGATGGATTTGGATGAGGCGGGAGAACTTGTATTTGAAAATGTAGCGACGCCTGAATTAGCATAATTTGCTATCATGTCGCGCTTAGAAATAAGCGAATTCAGTTTTCCATATTAAAAAAGGCCAGCTAGAAAGCTGGCCTTTTTATGCATAAAATCACCGTAAATTAAGGAATCATTTCGCTCGAAAAATTCTGAAAACAAACGGGTCTAGTGAATCGATAAATGGCTTGTGTTCCTACGGAAGTTGACCTAGAATCAGTCGTCGATGGAAATGGACCTCCATGAACCATCGCTCCAGAAACTTCTACTCCAGTTGGAAAACCATTTAATAAAATACGGCCTACTTTTTGAGTCAAAGCCTCGATTAAATCACCTGATTTTTTTAATTCACTTAATTCGCCTTGAACCGTAGCGGTCAATTGGCCCGGGATTGATTCTATAAACGCAATCATTTCTTCCATATTGTTAGCGACAACGGCTAAGGTACTTGGCCCAAAAACTTCTTCTAATACCTCAGGATGATTCATAGCTTCCTTTGCACTTATTTTAAATAGGGCAGGAGAGGGTAAATCGGCCGATGTTAATTGCTGAACAACTGTATGATTCGCTAATGATTTCGTTCCATTGGCATATGCTTCTTTGATCCCTTTCGTCAAAAAGGTTCCTAAAGGCATCGTGTTTAATCGGCTTGCCACAAGATCAAGAAAACCTTCATCTGACTTTAAAAGGATTAAAAGACCCGGATTGGTACAAAATTGTCCTACACCCATGCATACCGACTGACTTAGTCCTTCGGCCAATGCCTCACCAGAAATTTTTATTTTTTCTGAAAGTAATACGACAGGATTAATGCTACCCATTTCAGCATATACTGGGATGGGTTGGGGTCTACGAACAGCTAGATCAAATAATGCTTTTCCCCCGCGGTATGAACCTGTAAAGCCTACGGCCTGTGTGATGGGATGAGTCACTAAATAACCCCCTATTTCGTGGCTCGTCGAGTGAACCATTGAAAATACACCTTCAGGCATGTCTGTTTTTTGGGCTGCTTTTTGAATAGCGGTGCCTATTAATTCACAGGTATTTGGGTGGGCTGGGTGTGCTTTAAATACGACAGGGCAACCAGCGGCCAAGGCCGACATGGTATCTCCGCCGGCCACGGAAAATGCTAATGGGAAATTACTTGCCCCAAAAATAACGCTTGGACCCAATGGAATTTGCTTTTGAAATAAATCGGGTTTCGGTAAGGGTTGTCGATCTGGAAGCGCAGGGTCGTGAATTTCTTTACGCCATTGATCATTTGAAATAAAATCTGCGAAGGCCTTTATTTGCCCAGTTGTCCTACCTCTCTCCCCCGTGATTCTTGCCTCAGGCAAACCGGATTCTGCACAGGCTGTTTTAATTAAATCATCACCTATAGCATTGATTTCGTCGATAATAGCCATTAAAAATTGGGCTCGATCTAAGTCGGAGATTTTCCTGTATTTTGAGAAGGCTAATTTGGCTAATGTTAATGCTGCGTCAACTTCATCGGTCGTTGCTTCATAAAAGGTGGGCCCCACCACTTCTCCGGTAGAGGCATTTAATCCATGAAATTCCCGAGAACCCTTTTGGGAATTCGAAAATCCTATCATTTGTTTTCCTGTCAATTCCATTATAAAACAATATTTTTTAGAGTACCAATGGGTTCAATCGTAATAAGAACTTCGTCGCCTGATTGCAAGGTAAATGGAGGGTCAGGAACGACACATGTGCCTGTCATTAAATACGTTCCGTAAGGGAAACTCATTTCCATGGTTAGGTAATGAACTAATTCAGAGTGCGTTCTTTTCATTTGGGAAATTTGTGTATCTCCTTGAAATACCTGATTTCCGTCTCTGAAAATTTCCATATTGATGACTGTTGCTGGATCCAAGGGTTTATCTGTAACCAAAATACAGGGTCCCAAACCAGCCGCTCCGTCATATACTTTTGCTTGTGGCAGGTATAATGGATTTTCGCCCTCTATATCGCGAGAGCTCATATCGTTACCAATGCTATATCCTGCTAATTCTCTGTGTGAATTAATAAAAAGGGTTAATTCAGGTTCAGGTACATTCCATTTAGAATCTTTTCTGATTTTCACTTTTCCTCCTGGGCCTACCGACCTTAATTTATTGCCCTTATAGAATATCTCAGGTCGTTCTGCTGAATACACCTTATCGTAAAAAGTATCTCCTCCCGATTCCTTCGATTCTTCCATTCGAGCCACTTTACTGCGCAAATAGGTCACCCCCGCAGCCCAAATTTCTTGTTGGCCTATCGGACATTTTGGATTAGAAATTTGTGAAATAGCCTGGTCTGAGCTTCTCATTTCTGATTTACATACCTCAAAAAGGTTCTTTTGATTAATGAATAAATCCCAATTAGCTTCTTTAGCTTGGACACATTTACCTTCTTGATCTTGAATTTGAATTCCTTGAGGTGTTAAATAAATTTTAAAATAATTCATACAGTTAAATTTTTAATATTTCTAGAGCTATGCCAACTTCCTGTTGGACCCGAATAGGATACGAAATGTCAAATATACAAAGGTTGTCGATCTTTGCATGAACAATTTTAATGGGTTCTTTCTTACTTATTTTCATGAACTCATTTAAATGTTCGTAAGAAAAAGTTATTTGTTGACTGATTTCAGGCTCTATGCTTACTATTTTAGCCTGTTTTAAGGCATCAAGACTAGCTTCTTTATAAGCATGAATTAACCCAGGAACACCTAATAAAGTTCCCCCAAAGTATCGAACAACTGCCACTAAAATAAAATGTAAGTTGGCCGAAAATAGGGTATTTTGTATAGGTTTTCCCGCGCTTCCAGCTGGTTCTCCATCGCCATTAGACCGAGTTTCTTCAGCTGTAAAACCTAATCTATATGCGTAACAGACGTGTCTAGCTTTTGGGTGCTCAGATTTTAAAATGCTGACTAAATTTTTTATTTCTTCTAAATCTTTCACGGGAAAGGCCTTAGCGATGAACTTACTTCCTTTATCTTTGTAGATTCCGTCCGAGGCTTGTTTGATTGACAAATAGGAATTAGGAGGATCGATCATAGCCCTAAATTTAATCATTACATGCATAATAATTATTTTTTTCTGCAAAAATTGGTGGTTCAATTAAGGCAAGCGTTAATGTATGCGCGGCTAAAGCAATGTTTTTCGCAAGAAAAGGATGAATTAGTTTTGGGCTTTGAACGACAAAATGGGGAAGATTTTTGGATTAAATGTGTGTTGGGCTCTCAATTTTCTATTCTCCAATTTCCAGATCAATTTCATCGTGCGGGCCGAAATTCAGTCGATTTATTTTCAGAATTATTGTTGGCCGAGGTGCAAGCGGTAGAAATGTTTGAGAACGAGCGTGCTTTTTCCATTCATTTATTGGGTGATTTTGTCTTGGTGTTTAAACTTTTTGGCAATCGGTCTAACTTGATTTTATTTCGCGATTCGACCTATCAATCTCAATTTCAAGGTAGGCTGAAAAATGACCAATCGATTGATCTCAAACAAATTAATCGCCACATCCAGCAAGATTATCAGGCTTTCGTGGAGAATGATTGTGACGTATCTTCTTTGTTTCCCACATTAGGGAAAGAGGGATTAGCGTATCTCCAAAGGAATGGATTTGAGACATTAAAGGCTCCAGATCGCTGGCTGCTGATCGAGCAAATGCTTGATGTTTTAGGCCAACCATCATTTTTTATTGCCGAATCTGATAAGGGGGTTTATTTGACCTTATTTCCTGTAGATGACTACTTGTATAAGTCGACCGATCCCATGGAAGCCTTAAACAAACTTTATAGCTTTCATTTCTCTATAGGCGAATTTAAGAAGGAGAAAAATTTTATTTTGGCGGCCTTAGATCGAAAATTGACCAAGACTCAAAACTACTTGGATGATTTGAATCGCCAAAAAGTCCTTCGGGATTCGAATGTTCCGTATGAAGAAATTGGAAATATTTTGATGGCTAATTTGCATGCTATTCCTGCGAATACCTCACAAGTTATTTTAGAAGATTTTTACCGAAATCAACCCATTAAAATAAAATTAAATGCAACGCTTTCGGCCGCTCAGAATGCTGAAAACTATTATCGAAAGTCTAAAAATTACAGTAAAGAGGTGGTATATTGGCAATCCAATGTGGATAAAAAAAGCCAAGAAATCATACACATTCTCGAGCAAATTGCAGCCGTGGAAATCACTGAAACTCGCAAAGCATTAAAATCTTTTGCAGCTATTTTAACGCAAACTAAAAAGGTAGAGGCGGAAGGAAATGAGATACCTTTTAAGCAATTTGAGGTGGATGGTTGGGTTATATGGGTTGGAAAAAGTGCGAAAAACAATGATTTGTTAACCCTTAAATATGCGAAAAAATTTGATCTATGGTTACATGCACGAGATGTGGCAGGGTCACATGTCATCATTCGAAATCCTAACCAAAAAGTGGTTCCGAAATATGTGGTTGAAAAAGCGGCGGGATTAGCCGCTTATTTTTCGAAAAGACAATCGGACTCATTATGTCCCGTGATTGTTACTCCCAAAAAATATGTGCGAAAAACGAAAGACTTGTTGGCAGGCCAAATGATCGTTGACCGAGAGGAAGAAGTCGTTTTGGTCAAACCTGAACTCATTGAATAAATATCATTTTCTCCATAAAAATTCACAAAACTTTTATTTTAGTGACTATTCCTCTAAATTAGCATTCACAAGAATCTCTATTTAACCAAAATATTTATGCAATCCCAAGGTTTACAAACGTTAGATTACCTCGTATTTTTATTTTATTTCGTTGTGGTGGCAGGCTATGGATACTGGATTTATCAACGGAAACAAGCTTTAATTACTACTTCAAACGATTTTTTCTTGGCCGAGGGTTCATTGACCTGGTGGGCGATTGGCGCTTCTTTAATTGCATCTAATATTTCAGCTGAACAGTTTATCGGTATGTCGGGGAATGGCTTCCGGCTAGGTTTGGCGATCGCCACGTATGAATGGATGGCTGCAGCTACTTTACTGATTGTTGCTATTTTCTTTATGCCTATTTATTTGAAAAATAAGATTTTCACGATGCCTCAATTTTTGGCGCAGCGGTATAGTCCTACCGTGAGTTTAATCATGGCCATTTTTTGGTTGATGCTTTATATTGCCGTTAACCTTACGTCGATTTTATATTTAGGAGCCTTGGCTATCACCACCATTTCAGGTATTGACGTGACTGTGTGTATGATTGGAATGTCGGTTTTTGCGATCATCATCACGTTAGGTGGGATGAAGGTGATTGGTTATACGGATGTAATCCAAGTGTTTTTCTTGGTGTTGGGTGGATTGGCTACTTCTTATTTGGCCTTGACCATGGTGACAGATCGCTTTGGTGGCTCAGGTGTATTTGACGGAATAGGCCATTTGTTGAACAAAGCTCCCGAGCATTTTCACATGATTTTAAATAAGGATTTAGGTCCTGATGGCAAATTGTTAAATCCAAATTATCCAAGCTTACCCGGTTTGGCGGTATTGGTGGGTGGTATGTGGATTATCAATTTGAATTATTGGGGATGTAATCAATACATTACACAAAGGGCGTTGGGTGCTGATTTAAATACGGCCCGAAATGGTATTCTATTTGCAGCCTTTTTGAAATTAATGATGCCTATCATCGTTGTCTTACCGGGTATTGCCGCCTATTTATTATACAAGGATGGAATGTTCCAAACGGAAATGTTGAAAGATGGGGTTTTAAACCAAGATAGCGCGTATCCTGTGTTATTGAATTTATTGCCAACAGGCCTTAAGGGATTGTCATTTGCGGCATTAACTGCTGCGGTGGTTGCGTCGATGGCTGGAAAAGCAAATTCCATTTCAACCATTTTTACGCTCGATATTTATAAGAAATACTTGAACCCAACGGCAAATGAGGAAACCTTAGTTCGTATCGGTCGAATTGCCGTAGTTGCGTCGATGGTTGCTGCTGTGGTGATTGCCCCTTTAATGGGCATCGATAAAAAAGGTGGTTTTGAATTTATCCAAGAGTATACTGGATATGTATCTCCAGGTATTTTTGCATTGTTTACCATGGGTTTCTTTTGGAAGAGAACGACGTCAAAAGCTGCTTTATTTGCACTTTTAGGAGGAGTAACTTTTTCCATCATCACTAAATTTATTCCTACGTGGACTGGATTAAGTGATACGATTTTTTATACCGCTTTTGCTGATGAAACAGGGACCATGATGATTCCATTTATGGACCGTATGGGTTGGGTATTTATATTCTGTATTGTTTCGATGGTGGTCATTACTTTATCTGATCCTGAAAGTAAAAATAATCCACAAGGATTGGAGATCGACGCCAAAATGTTCAAGTTATCGCCAACCTTCATTTTTGGTACCGTGGTGATTTGCTTGTTTTTAACTTTGGTGTATACCTATTTTTGGTAATCAATCTTTAGAAATACAATGGGTTATTTAGCATTAAGTTGAATAACCCATTTTTCATATATGAAAAAGGAGCAAATACTTTTTGACGAAAGCCAACGATTTAACCAATGGTGGATATGGGCAATCATATTGGGAGCAATGGGTGTTTCCATTTATGTCAATATTCAAACGATTCATCTGGCTTAAATCACATGTATTCGATTAGCAAAAATTAAAGCGCTATCTTTGTGAAAATTATGAGGATGATGTTTTATTTCTCATAGCACACATTCTTATAAAATTTATGACATTTGAATCATTAAGCCTCATTGAGCCAATTTTAAGGGCGCTCAAAGAAGAGGGATATAGTATACCCACACCCATCCAGGCACAAGCCATCCCCATTGTTCTTAAAGGAGCAGATTTATTGGGCTGCGCACAAACAGGAACTGGAAAAACAGCCGCATTCACTTTACCGATTATACAAAGATTATTGTCAAATAGACCTCAAGGTGTCCGCAGGACGGTAAAAGGTCTAATTGTTACCCCCACAAGGGAACTTGCCATACAAATCGGCGAAAGCTTTAATGCTTACGCCCGACATACGAATTTAAAATGTACCGTTATTTTTGGCGGTGTAGGTCAAAGTCCTCAAGTTTCTGCCTTACGCAATGGGGTAGATGTGGTTATCGCAACTCCAGGCCGATTATTGGATCTGATGAATCAAAGGCATTTAAGTTTACAGGATGTCGAATATTTTGTCCTTGACGAGGCCGATCGTATGCTTGACATGGGTTTTATCCATGATGTTAAAAAGTTATTAGCTGTTTTACCTCGCAAGCGCCAATCCTTATTTTTCTCGGCCACCATGCCTCCTGAAATTGTAAAATTGGCCAGTACAATTTTGCATAATCCAGCTGAAGTTTCGGTAACTCCCGTTTCATCGACCGTTGATATCATTAACCAATCGGTCTATTTTGTGGACAAAGGAAATAAAAATGCCTTATTGCTGACCATCCTACAAGATGAAAGCATTAAAACAGCTTTGGTGTTTACAAGAACCAAACATGGCGCAGATAAAGTAGTCAAGGTTTTATTAGCCAAAAGCATCAAAGCAGAAGCTATTCACGGCAATAAATCCCAAAATGCGAGGCAATCAGCCCTGAAAAATTTCAAAGCGCAAACTACACGCGTTTTAGTGGCTACTGATATTGCCGCGAGAGGAATCGATGTGGATGAATTAGAATATGTAATTAATTTTGAATTATCGAATATTGCAGAGACCTATGTGCATCGAATTGGTCGTACGGGTCGGGCTGGTGCCAAAGGAACTGCTATTTCATTCTGTGACATTGAAGAAAAAGAATATTTAAGGGATATCGAAAAATTGATTGGTAAAAAAGTGCCGATTATCGAGGATCATTTATATCCCATGAAAGTATTTAAAGTTGAGAAGGCTGCAAAAACACCTCAAGGACGCAGTGGAGGTGGACAGCGATCTTCTGCCGATTTCAAACTTAGTAATACAAGTCCTGCCGCCTCGCCGAGGTCATTTGATAAGGCCAAAGGGGGCAAAAAGTGGTACGGGAAGAGCAATAATTATTAATTTCAATGGAGTGGGGGAATAAAACGCTTTTGGTCATTGTAGGTCCTACTGCGGTAGGCAAAACAGATCTTTGCGTCCAATTAGCCCAGGAATTGAACACTGAAATCATTAGTGCCGACTCACGTCAATTTTATAGAGAATTATCGATTGGCACCGCTAAGCCTAGCTTGGCGGATCAAGGTGGAGTTACACACCACTTCATTGATTCCCATTCCATCCATGATTATTTTTCACCAGGTGATTTTGAACGCGAAGCATTATTGCGTGTAACATCCTTATTTGAACAACATGATTTTGTGATTGCTACGGGTGGATCTGGACTTTACCTAAAGGCATTGGTTGAAGGATTGGATGAAATGCCCGACATCGACATGGAATTGAGAAATTCACTTATGTCCAGGTTAAAAGAGCAGGGTTTGGATGTGTTATTGGACGAGCTGAGGAAGCGAGATCCTGAATACGCAGGAAAAGTAGATGCAAAGAATCCGCAACGGATCGTGCGTGCGTTGGAGGTATGTATGTCAACTTCCAAAACCTATTCAGAATTCAGGAAAAGTAAGTCGGATATTCGTCCTTTTAAGATGTTAAAATATTGTTTAGATCGGCCTAGAGAAGAATTATACCAACGAATTGATGCCCGGATGGATGCGATGCTCGCGGAAGGTCTGGTCGATGAAGCAAAAAAATATGCCGATTTCCAGGCTAATTATGCGCTTAAAACTTTGGGTTATAAGGAAGTATATGGCTATTTACGTGATGAATATGATGAGGCTGAATTAATTAGATTGCTGAAACGCAACAGCCGACATTACGCTAAAAAGCAATTAACCTGGTTTAGACACCAAGATGAATATGTGTGGTTACATCCTGATCAGGCAAAAAACAGTATTTTAAAAGATCTAGAGCGATAAAAATGCTTCAAGTCCCCCTTCTAAATTTTGGCAATTTCCAAAACCTTTTGCGGTTAAAAGTTGGCATGCAATCTGACTCTGCGTCCCATTGTAACAAATCAATGTATAATTCTTTTCAGGAGAAATTTCGCTAATTCGTTGGAGTAAATCATCTAAGGGAATATGAATTCCCCCTACATTAAAATCGTCCCATTCTCTTTGAGTTCTTATATCTAACACCGATAAAACCTCCAAATTTTGCTTGAAAGCCTGGGCGGAAATGCCTTTCATGCTAATATTCGGCAGATTGCCAAGCGACCATTCCGCCAATTAAATTTCGGGGATTTGTAAATCCTTCCGACAATAAATATTCCTTTGCGCGACCAGAACGTGCGCCAGATCTACAATGAAGAATGACTTCTTCGTTTTTCCATGCGTCAATTTCATCCAAGCGATCGGCTAATTCTCCTAACGGAATTAATATAGCTCCAATATTAAATTCGTCAAATTCGTATTCCTCTCTCACGTCAATGATGTGCAGTTTTTCGCCTTGATCGATTCGTTTTTTAAGTTCGTCTATTTGAATATCTTCCATGATTTATTGGTTTTCTCCGCCTACAACCCACACGTCAATCGCATCTCCTGGGCGGATGCTTGTTCCGGTGCATGTGGCGCAACTTTGTTTAAATACAGTTCCAGCAGGGAACTCACTATTGGCTTCATAGGTCACTTTTCCTATTTTTAAATTCATTCCGGCGAGTATGATGTTGACTTCGTTCATGGGTTTACCTACTAAATCAGGCAATTCCATTTCTACATTTGCCGTGCCATTTCCGATGAAAAGGTCTACAGCCGTGCCTTTGGGTATGCTAGCTCCAGCCTCTATTTTTCTGCCAAAGGCTTGAACTTCTATCACTTCTTTAATTCTTGGGTCATTAACCTCATGCACGATTCCCTTCCTTAAACCTAAGATGAATAGTTGTTGCTCAGCGCTTCGCACGGACAGGCCAACCAATGTGGGTAATTTAATCGTGGGAGGAGTCTCTGAATTAATAGTAATGTATATTTTTCTACCTGATTTGACCAATGAATTTGGCATCGGATATTGAGACAAAATGGTTAATGGGGGTTTATCAGCGGTGAAAGTGCAATCCGAAATTTCATATTCCAACTCATTTTCACTGATCAATTCCTCCATTTTTTCGACACTCATTCCTTTTAGGTTGGGAACTTTGATGGTTTCGCCGTGGTGTGTACTCCAAGGTAAATAGACAAAAAAGAAGCCAAAAAACAAGACTAAAAATAAGGAAATAAAGATCGCTATGTGCGTATAAAGATCTTTCTTAGTTTGAGTCGGAATGATGGCCATATGCTGTTAATTCGAATTTACTGCAAGTTATAATAAATATGTGGCAAATTAGAAATTGTCTAATGGAAAATGCTGCAGCTTTTGGTAAAAAAAAGAGACGCGATTCATCGCGTCTCTTTAGGCTATTCATTCAATTTAAAATTAATATTTAAACACTTTATTTCCAGCCATAACCTCTTGCGTTTTCTCGTCGAAAGTTACGCGCATTCCTGTACGATATGCCGCATTTGACATAATTGTAGCAATGGAATGTTGGTATCCAGCTTCGATAGGAGCATTTGGAGTTTTGCGAGAACGAACACATTCCATCCAGTTTTTGATGTGGTTGAATGTTAATTGGTCTCCACCGGTATTGGCACTTGTTTCAACTACGATAGCTTCACCCAATTTCATGCTAGGTAATAGGTTGGCTTGCATACCCATTTCCTTTGCATCTCTTTCGCGAAGTCCACCATTCGGTGAAATTGTGTTTGTATCAAGATTTAATTCACCTGCATTAGAATAATAGATTTCTTTTGTTCCACCGGCTCCATTTGAGAAGCGAGAAGTAAATTGAACTTGGAATCCTTTCGTTTTATCATCTGAAGGGCCGTAATCAAACACAGTTGTTTGTGTATCTGCATTTACGCGACCATCATTCCATTGGTAAATACCTCCGTTAGAAACGGCAGAACGAGGATGTGTTAAACCAGAGAACCAGTGTACGGTATCAATTTGATGCGACATCCATTGGCCCGAAATACCAGATGAATATGGCCAAAACAAGCGATATTCTAAATATTTACGTGGATCAAACGTATCTTTTGGACGGTTAAGCAAAAAACGATTCCAATCAATATCTGACTCCTTTAAAACTTTAGTTAACGCTGGACGTCTCCATCTACCTGGTTGGTTTACGTTCCAAAGTAACTCTACCATTTTGATATCTCCGAATTTACCTGACTTGATAAAATCTTCAGCAGCAAAATAATTGGTTCCTGAACGACGTTGAGATCCTATTTGTACAATTTTATTGGATTCTTTTACCGCCTTTAAAACCGCGCGGTTATCTTCCATGGTTTCTGCCAAAGGCTTCTCGCAATACGCATCGCAACCCGCTTTTACAGCTTCTATTAAGTGAATCGCATGTTGGAAATCGGCTGTTGAAATGAATACAGCATCAATTCCTTTAGACGCGTATAACTCATCGTTATTTCGATAAGTCTTCACTTTTGATCCCAATTGGCTTTCGTAATAAGCCGCACCTTCTTCTCTACGACGATTCCAAAGATCGGAAAGTCCCACCATTTCAAAATTCATCTCTTTCGATAAAGTTTTAAATGGTCCTACGTGTGAGGAACGGTGACGATCTGAAAAACCAACGGCAGCCACGCGCACACGGTCATTGGCACCTAAAATCTTGCTGTAAGATTTAGGGCTAAAGGCAAAAGTACCTAGCGAAGCTATTGCACTTTTTTGAATAAATTCTCTTCTTTCCATGGTAATAGGTTTATAATTTTATTTAATTTCTCTAATTTTTATGTTTTTGTAAAAAACTGAATCTCCGTGCTCTTGGAACAAGATAGGGCCAGCAGCTTGAGCACCATAACCTTCCCATCTTGAATGCTTGCTATGTGCTACTAACACTTTGTAAATATTGCTATTTCTTTCGTATTCTAATACCTTAAATCCATTTAACCAGTGCTGAACGATGTTGTTTGGATAAACGATGATACGTCCTTGATTCCATTCGCCTATTTTCTTTTGAAAACGTTTGTCGTTTTTAATCGATGGAATGATGTCATATAAACTGGCTAGGGTACGGTTTCCTACCGTGCCTAATTTAGCATCTGGATGTTTCTCGTCATCTAAAACTTGGTATTCTAAGCCGATCGCCGACATGCCAGAAGCATATGTTTCGTTAACAAAATATTTAACGCCAGAATTTGCTCCTTCGGTTAGTTTAAAATCAAACGCTAATTCAAAAGCCCCAAATTTCTCGTTGGTCAATATATCACCTCCGTTGCCAGATTCTTTTCCACCGGAAGAATTTACGTGTAACATTCCTTCTTCTACCGTCCAAACTTTAGGAGGAGCAGTGGTTTTGAAGGCAGATCTGAACCCAGTCAAATCTTTTCCATTAAACAATAATTTAAATCCTAAAGATTTTTCTTGCTCTGAAAGTGTATTCAATGTGTAGTTTTCCACGGGAGTAACTCCATCCGCTGGGCGTGGTTGCATATCCTTGCCTGTTTGAATGCGAACATTTTTCCACATAACCTGCTTTCCAGCAGTAGCTTCTTTTCCAATCGCATGTACTTGAAGGGCAATAAATCCTTCTGGTGTCATGTCGTCGATCAAATTGGCCACCGGCACATCATTAATCCAAGTACGAATCACACTGCCAATCGCCTCGATGCGATATTTATTCCAAGCATCACGCTTGAAAGCTTTTTTAGCGGCAGGATTCATTTCGTTTTGGTACAACCAACCTCTACGTGCTTCGTCGTAGATACCGCCGGACCAACCACGATCCGAAGGATCTATTTCTACTTGGTATCCATGAACGCGGCCATTATTGAATTCTGGTTTTGATAAACTACGGATTTGAATACCTGAATTCATGGAGTTGTCCACTTTTAATTCTAATTCAAGGATGAAATCACCGTACGTTTTTTCAGTAGTCATGAAAGAATTAGGGGTGTTGGCTACGGTGGTACCGATAATCACTCCGTTTTTAATTTCGTATTTCGCTTGGCCATTTAATTGTTTCCAACCAGCAAACGTTTTTCCGTCAAAAAGATTGGTCCATTTTTGCGCTTGCATGGCAGTAGGCAAAAGCATCACTGCTACAAGCATTGAGTAAATAGTTTTTTTCATCATTTGTATTTAAAGGTATATTTCTATTTCTTATAAAGATATAACCAATATTTTTTTACTCAAATTTTTATCGATAAATAGATTATTTTTAACGAAGTTTTTTAATGTTAATCTATTATTTTTGTAGATTATTAATTGGAATTTATGAAAAAACTGACTCAATCGATCCGAATACAGGTACCCAAGTCCCCAAATCGAGAACATTCTGTGCCTCTTTATTTAACGTCTAGTTTTACGTTTGAAGATGCGGAGCAAAGTAAAGCCGTTTTTGCGGAAGAAATGGAAGGGAATATTTATTCGCGATTTATGAATCCCAATGTGGATGAGTTTGTTTCGAAAATGTGTGTGTTGGAGAATGCGGAGGATGGAATTGCCTTCTCAACGGGAATGGCCGCCATATTTGCTTCAATGGCTGGTTTATTGAAATCAGGAGATCATATTATTGCTTCCAAAGCCTTGTTTGGCTCAGCGATTCAAATATTAACTAAAATCACTACGAAGTGGGGCATCGAATGCACTTTTGTTACCGGGAGTGATTTAGGCGCTTGGAAAAGCGCAATTAAGCCTAATACAAAATTCATGTTTTGTGAGAGTCCTTCCAATCCAGGTTTAGAGCTTATCGACATACAAGCGCTGAGTGATTTGAAAGCGGGTACCGATATTGTTTTGGTGGTCGACAATTGTTTCGCTACGCCTATATTACAAACACCCATAGATATGGGTGCTGATTTAATCATTCATTCGGCGACTAAATTTATCGACGGACAAGGACGAGTATTAGGTGGCATTATATGTGGAAAAAAAGAATTGATTCAAGAAATACGTTTTTTTGCTCGACATACGGGTCCATCACTGTCGCCTTTTAACGCTTGGGTTTTGTCAAAAAGCTTAGAATTGCTTGATTTAAGGATGCAAAAGCATTCGGAAAATGCGATGGCTTTGGCCTTAGCTTTAGACGGTCACAAAGCGCTTAATGCAGTTAATTATCCTTTTCTTCCCGCACATCCTCAATATGAATTAGCCAAAAAGCAAATGAAATATGGGGGTGGTATTATTACGATAGATATAAAAGGTGGATTTGAAAAGGTCAATGCCTTTTCGAAACAATTGAAATTTATTACCATTTCATCTAATTTAGGGGATTCTAGGACCATTATGACACATCCAGGCTCAACGACCCACTCAAAATTATCTCTTGAAGATAAGGCTGAACTGGGCATCACAGATGGTTTAGTTCGGATCTCGGTGGGCCTAGAGCACATCGACGATTTAATTGAGGACATCACTCAGGCCTTAAATAAACTATAATGTGGATCGCTCTACTTATTTGCCTTGTTTTAATTAGCCTTAATGTGGTGGTGGGCGTGTATGTGGAGCGAAAATTATCAGCATTTATGCAGGATCGTTTGGGGCCAACAGAAGTAGGGAAATGGGGACTTTTGCAGGTTTTTGCCGACTTACTTAAGTTATTGCAAAAGGAGGATATTGTGCCTTATGCTGCCCAAAGAAAGCTTTTTCTAGCCGCACCCTGGATTATATTTCTCTCTATTTTTGGCGCTTTTTCAGTTATCCCCTTAAGTTCAGGGGTTTGGCTTCAAGGAAGCCAAACGGAAATGGGTTTAATGCTCCTGATGGGAATTATATCGCTAGATACACTGGGCATATTGCTGGCCGGCTGGACATCCAATAACAAATATTCGCTGTTAGGGGCGATTCGTTCGGCGGCCCAACTCGTTTCCTATGAAATTCCGTTGGGGCTTTCCATTTTATCAGTTGTCATTTTATCATCTAGTTTGAATTTGCAGGAGATCGCGGGCCAACAAGGAATTTTTGCTCAGGGGGAACAATATTTATTTGGCATCAAATATACAGGTATAGAAGTGGGAAGCATGGGAGGAATTTTGACTTGGAATGTAGTCCGAATGCCTTTTTTGTTTTTTTTATTCATCGTATTTTTTATTGCCAGTTTAGCCGAAGCCAATCGAGCTCCCTTTGATATTCCAGAAGCTGAATCTGAATTAGTGGGTGGTTTTCATACCGAATATTCGGGCATGCGCTGGGCATTATTATTTCTATCAGAATATGGCATCATGTTGCTAGTCAGTATATTAGGAGTGATCCTTTTTTGGGGTGCTTGGTATTCGCCCTTTCCTAATATAGGTAGTCTTACATTAGCTGATTGGACCAACGGAACTCCGGGAACTGTGTTGGGAACAGCTGTAGGTTTTTTCTGGCTGATGCTGAAATCGTATATTCTTATCGCCTTGCAAATGTGGGTTCGATGGACGCTTCCTAGGTTGCGTGTGGACCAACTTATGTATTTGTCCTGGAAAGTTTTGACTCCCATTGCTTTATTTTTCGTCGCAATATCCTCGGTTTGGTCGCTATTAAAGTAAATTTTATCGTGGAATTTTCGTATTTTTAGCTTTAACTACTTCCTTATTTATGAATAAACTCTTACTTAGAGTACTACCCATAGTTCTTTTGTTGGCCGGAAGCCAATTCTCACTCGCCCAAACAACCACTTTACCTTCCGTTTACGGTCGTGTCTTAGACGCTCAAACGGGTGAACCCTTACGAGGTGCTGATATTTCCGTAGATTTTAAAAAATCGGGGGTTTCTACTGACTCTGCAGGTCGATATCGATTATATCTTCCCTTTGGTGAATATGTTTTAAAAGTTGGTCATGTGGGCTATAATCCCTATCGGACTAAATTTTATCTGAAAGCTGATTTTGAATTGAATGTTCAATTGAATGATGTAACGAAGCAATTAGAAGAAGTAATTGTTTCTAGCGCCGCGACCAAACGTGATATTCAAACTCCTTCCTTAGGTGTGACCGTGTTAAGTTTAAAAGGAATTAAAAAATTACCTACCATGATGGGTGAGGTGGATGTAATTCGTAGTTTACAGACATTACCTGGTGTTTCTTCGGTGGGTGAGGGTGCGAATGGACTTAATATTCGAGGAAGTAATGTAGATCAAAATCTAATCTATATTGACGATACCCCTATTTTTAATCCGACGCACATGTTTGGCTTATTTTCCGTTTTTGCTTCCGATGCGATTCGAGATTTGGAATTATATAAAGGAGGAATTCCAACGCGTTTTGGTGGTCGTTCAGCTTCCGTTTTGGATATCAAAATGATTGAGCCTAATACAGATAAGTTTAAAATGCAAGGTGGTATCGGATTAGTATCTAACCGGCTATTGGCTGAAATACCTATTATAAAGGAGAAATTATCGGTTATGGTAGCTGGTCGTTTGTCTATTAATGATTTTATGTTTAAGTGGTTTGCGCCTAATTACTTGAAAAATATTCGGGCCAACTTCTCTGATGTGGCGACCAAGGTTTTTTACAGGCCTAACAATAAGAACACCATTTCATTTTCTAGTTATTTAAGTCAGGATTATTATCGGGTGGATTCATTGTTTAGCATTGAAAATGTGATTGCTAAACGTACTTCGTTTGATTATGGCCACACCAATTTTGCGATACATTGGAATCATTATTTTTCTGAGAAGTTGAATTTGATGTTAAGTGCGGCGAGTACCGTTTATAAGACGAAGACTTATGCCCCTGATACGGTTAATACGATTGATTTAAATAGTTTCATCAAATATAAAAACCTATCGGCAAGTTTTGATTTTCAGCCGAATGATAAGCATAAGATGAATTTTGGTGCTACCATTACGCGTTATGATATTGATCCAGGGTCTTTAAATATTGGTGTTGTTTCCCGAGTGGCGACCGTTAAAATTCAAGATGAGCAGTCGATGGAAGCCGCGATTTATGCGGATGATGAGTTTAAAATGAACGAGACATTCACCATTCAATATGGTTTGCGTTATTCGCAATATTGGCGAATTGGCGCGGGAACATTCAATGAATATATGCCTAATCGCATGCCTTCATTAAATTCCGTTATTAGTAAAAAGACCTATGCGGATGGTGAGGTTATGTCTTCTTACGGTGGATTTGAGCCACGTTTAACGATGAAATATTCGATTGGCGAAAATACAACGATGAAATTTGGGTATAATCGGATGCAGCAGTTTTTCCAATTGCTTTCTAATAACACGACTCCATTACCTACTTCTCGTTGGAAAACAGCTGATCAGTTTATTAAGCCCCAACAAAGTGATTTTCTTTCTTTGGGTTTATTTAAAACCTATAATGAAAACGTCTATGAAGCATCTTTAGAGACGTATTATAGGGATGTTCGCAATACCCTTGATTTTATTTCAGGAGCTAATTTGCAATTAAATCCCAACATTGAAACTCAGTTGGTGACCGGAAAAAGCAAAGCCTACGGAGTTGAATTAATGGTTCAAAAGAAAAAGGGGGAAGTTAGTGGTTGGGTTTCTTATACCTATGCTCGGGCTTTCAGTCAAATGATCGGTGATTATCCTGAGGTACAGTCCATCAACGGCGGAGATTGGTTTGCGACCAATTATGATAAACCTCATACGTTTAATATGATGTTGAATGTTCAGCCAACTACCCACCATAGTTTTTCATTTACCTTTGCCTATAATACAGGTAGACCTTTTTCATCGCCATCTGGGATGTATGAAATTGGGGGCAAAAAGTATCCAGTATTCCAAGAGAGGAATAATGACCGCATTCGAGATTACCACCGCTTAGATTTTTCTTGGACCATTAATAATCCGTCGATGAAAAGTCAGCGCTGGGAAGGTAGTTGGGTTTTCACAGTCTACAACCTTTATGGCAGACAGAATCCTTATTCAGTATTCTTTAAATCTTCCAAAACAGGACTTAGAGCCTATGAGCTAAGCGTGTTTGCCTCTCCTTTTATTTCTCTTACGTACAATTTTAAATTTTTATAGAGATGCCTACTCATTTATTTCGATATATACTTTTTTCTTCTATCATTGGCATGATTTCTTGGGCTTGTATAAACCCCATTATGGATTTCAAGCAAATTGATTCCACCTCGTACATGACCATTGAAGCTGACATTTCTGATGATGAGGCTTTAAATAAAATTCGAATTACAAGTTCAGCGAATCGAATTATTTCTCAAAACCCTTTGGCCGTCACTAAAGCTGAAGTCTATGTGTTAGACCAAACAGGTTTAAAAACTATTTTCAAAGAAGGGACTGCCTTAGGCACCTATTTGCCACCCGTAGGTTTTGTGGGTAAAGTGGGTTCGACCTATCGATTATTTGTTAAAACCCTTACTGGGAAGCAATATGAAAGTGTTGAGGAAAAAATGATTCCAGCTCCTGAAATTGAAAATATTGTTACTCAGTTTGAGGTGCGTGATCAATACGCAAAGGTAGATCCTCGGCGAAATGGTTTTTCAGTGTATGTCGATTTTAAAGATAGTCCCCAGGAAGGAGATTTTTATATGTGGAATTGGAGGCATTTTGAAAAGATTTCAATCTGTGAAACCTGTGAGGGTGGAGCTAAATGGAATTTCAAATCCAATGTTTGTGTTGCTCCAGCGATGCCTACGGAAGAGATTTTAAATTATTTGTGTAATGGGAATTGCTGGGATATTACTAATAACGCAGATTTAAATGTGTTTTCGGATGTGCTGACCAACGGACAGAAAATTACGGGACGCCAAGTAGCTCGAGTGCCTTTTGATGGGTATTCGCCCTATTATTTGCGTTTAGAACAGCGTTCAATCACTAAGAATGCATTCAATTTTTATCAATCCTTAATTGCTCAGGTACAATCTAGTGGATCTTTATTTGACGTTCCTGCTGAGACTCGATTTAGTATGAATATTAAGCCTATGACAGATCCTAAGGAAAGAGTATTGGGTATATTCAATGTCTTTTCTGTTCGTAAAAAGATTTACTTCATTGATCGGTTAAAGAGTGTCCCTAAGGAAGAATTTGCTTTAATTACCTATTTGAATGGAGAAATTTATACGTGTCCTCCTGGTTCTGTGAATTGCCAAGACCGCGTTCCTTGCGTAGAATCAGCTTATCGAACAAAAATTACTCCAGAAGGATGGATTTTATAATTTTTGAATGATCTTTGTGCTTTCAAATTTTTCCTATGGTAGGTGTATTAATCGTTAATTTAGGGACTCCAGATGATCCAGGAACTCCTTCAGTACGTAAATATTTACGTGAATTTTTGATGGATGGTCGAGTAATTGACATTCCATACTTGATCCGTTATATTTTAGTTAAGGGAATTATTGCTCCATTTCGAGCACCCAAATCAGCTAAAATTTATAAGGAATTATGGGAAGAACGCGGCTCACCTCTGAAATTTTATGGGGAAGATGTGGCACGCGACCTACAAGCGAAACTTGGTGATTCCTATTATGTGCGCTTAGCCATGCGATATCAGAGTCCTGATTTAGCTACTGCTATGGAGGATATGGAAGCCAAAAATTTAAAGAAATTAATTGTCATTCCATTTTTTCCACAATATGCTTCTGCTTCTACAGGTTCTGTATTTGAACGAGTGATGCAATTGATGTCCAAATGGCAAGTGATGCCATCGCTTTCCATTGCGAGTTATTTTTATGATCATCCTACATTCTCAAGTTATTTTGCCGCGAAAGCAGCGAATTACCAAAAGGAGGTTGACTTTGATTATTATTTATTCTCTTACCACGGAATCCCTGAACGACATGTGCGCAAGGGTGATTTAACTAAAACGACTTGTGTTTTTGGCACTTGTTGCGAGTCAATCACCGATAAGAATCATGGTTGCTATCGGGCACAATGCCACGAAACTACTCGATTGATCGCAGGTAAAATGGGTTTAAAGCCAGGGACTTATACCACTTCTTTTCAAAGTAGATTAGGCCGAGATCCTTGGCTTAAGCCTTATACCGACGAAGTGATTCCCAAATTGGTGGCTGAAGGTCATAAAAAAGTATTGGCTTTTTCGCCCGCTTTTGTTTCTGATTGCCTAGAGACAACGATTGAAGTAGGAGAGGAGTATAAAGAAATATTTGAAGAGGCAGGTGGCGAACACTGGCAATTAGTTGAAAGTTTAAATAATTCTCCTGAGTGGGTAGGTTTATTAGAGGACCTGGTAAAAAAATCATAAGATGCTTTATTTAGTTCTTTCTGTGGCATTTTCAGTTCTGTTGCTCGTGAATTTCAGAGCACATGCTAAGTTCCAAGTGGATACGCGTATTGCCATTTTATTGAATTATCCGGTTTGTTTTTTGACAGCCTATTTTCACCAACCTTCTGCTATTCCATTTCATTGGCCTTCCAATTTGGATACTTTTTTGTTAATGGCGATGGGCGTGGGATTTGTCATTACCTTTTTATTGTCTGGTTTTTCTACTCAAAAAAATGGGATGGCGCCAACATCATTGGCCAACAATATTTCGCTAGTCATTCCTGTATTAATTAATTTATTTATTTTAAAGACAGGTGGGGAGATTAATTGGTCCATAGCCTTGGGATTGGTTTTTTCTTTTGTAGCTATATATTTCTGTAGCCCACAAATGACTTCTGCAGATGGAGTTAAACCCGTAGTATGGTTATTATTAGCCGTTTTTGTCGCCTATGGTTTGACTAATACGTTATTTAGTTATCTCAACAGCTCATTGACCTATTTTGTGGGAGGGACTTTACCTTTCATTATGATGATACTGATCGGTTCCATGCTCAGTTCGACGATTGTTCTCATATGGAAATCGGTCAATGGCACCTTAAATTGGAATCGTAATTCGGTCCTTGCAGCTATTCCATTAGGTTTGCCCAATTTCTTTTCTTTCTATTTTCTTTTGAAAGCCTTAGATGCCTATCAAAACAATGCTGCCGTGGTATTGACGATGTATAATTTGAGTGTGATTCTCTTGAGCGCGCTGACGGCTTATGTATTTTTTAAGGAGCGCTTGACGAATCGACAATGGATTGGTTTGGGAATTGGTTGTGTGGGGATAGCCTTGTTGAACGGTTTGTAGAGACGCGCGATACCTCGCGTCTAAAATTTTAATACCTAATACTTATTACCTCTTACCTATTACCTCTTACTTATTACCTCTTACCTCTTACCTAATACCTATTACTTATTACCTCTTACCTATTACCTCTTACCTCTTACCTAACTACAGCACATTTGCCGTCTGCTCCTTAATTTTCTCCAACTCATCCTTCATATTCACCACCAAGCGTTGAATCTGCGAGTCATTTGCCTTGGATCCGATCG
>Ga0222712_10002077_pt1 | contig 23547 bp, 18 predicted proteins | sample C33_657DmetaG_FD_165043 | JGI IMG/M metagenome (GOLD analysis project Ga0222712, IMG submission 165043) | Estuarine water microbial communities from San Francisco Bay, California, United States - C33_657D | ecosystem: Environmental > Aquatic > Marine > Unclassified | place: USA: California... | reverse complement strand
ATCCAGCCCATGTCGTCCCTCGCCCTGCTGTTAGGTAGCCGCCCGCTGACCACCGCTACCGTTGTTCGTGCCCTCCATTCACTTTACGGGAACATCGGGCGCAATCTTGATGAGCGACACTGGGGTACGATTTTAGCCAGTGCCGACCCCCTGATCGCCTCTGAGCTTGCATTGGTGACAATGTATCAGGATAGCGGCTACCTTCTGCGCAACGCCGAAAACCTGGCGGGCCTGGGCTACACTGACAATCAGATCGTCTATACCTACCACCTCATGGCGGCTCGTCTCGGTTTTGTCTACCAGAGCGGCTGGGCTGCAGGAAGTCGCTTCGAGTCCGCCGCCACGCAGTCCTTGACCCTATTGCGAAATCAGGCGGCAACAGACCAGCAGAACAGTCTGCCATTGCCCATACTCACCCTTAGCAATGATGCCCTGGGTCTGCTGGCACAGGCCGACCGCAGCGGCCGCCTGGAGTTTGTCAGCGGCACCTTCATCGCGAGTCTAGCAGCTGGTGTTGATCTCAGGCTCGGCGAACTGGCCGCGCTGAGCACGGGCAAGCTGGTGGCGGTGAATGACAATGGCGGGCGCAGTGTGCAGTCCACACAGACAGTGACGCTGGGGACAGCCGGCAACGACACCTACGACGCCTCAGGTGCTGGGGCTGTCGTTCAGTTCGTATTCACCGGTGGGGGAGACGACGTCATCACCGGAGGGCCAGCAGCGGATGCCCTGTATGGTGGGCTTGGCAATGACACCATCCGCGGCGGACAAGAAGACGTCCGCATAGATGGCGGCGGGGGCAACGACACCTTCACTGGAAGCACCGACAACGACACTTTTCAAGTGGACGCGGGGACCGACACGATCACGGACTTGCAGGACGGCGACGTGTTCATTGTCTCCATTGCAGCTACCCTCAATGCCACCGTGGCCCAGGAGTACACCGCGACAGCGGACTCGCGCAATCTCGGTGGTGGCGCTGCCAACGCAGTGTTCCGAGTCAGCCTGAATGCCGACTATGCCGATTTCTCGCTGGTCACCGTCGCCGATCCCGCTACCCAGGGGCTGACGCTGATCAGTGAGAAGATTTTTGGTGGCGCCACCATCACCGGCAGTGTCGGCAACGACATCATCAACGGTCAGCAAGTGCTCCCAGCATCCGAGACCTTGCGCGGCAATGACGGCAACGACACCATCACAGCCGGCATAGGACCAGACGTCATCACAGGAGGTGCCGGTGCCGATGTTCTGGTGATGTACGCGGGGGCCACTCGCAATCCGTCTGCGACCCAGTTTGACACCATCACTGATTTTGGCACTGGCGCCGATAGCATCGACTGGACGGGAGCCGCGCTCATCGCCGATGCCGGCACCGGCACTGGTCTGACAGTGAATCCCGCCGGGCTTGTTACTGCCGGGGCCGCCACCCTTGCCGACTTTGTGACGGCTTTGGGCAACAGCACCACCACGACATCGGGATCGGCGATGCTGTTCGCCTCCGGGGCAGACAGTTATCTCTTTGTCTCCGACGGCATCGCGGGCATCGGCGCCGATGACTTGCTGGTCAAGATCACGGGCATAGCAGCCACCATTGGATTGACTTTCGCGGGCGGCGATATCACGGGGATAGCCTAGCGCGCATGCACGGCAGTCGTCTTGAACGGGACATGCGCTGCGGGCATACTCCAGCACCTGTCCCTCACTGCCGGCGCAAATTCCGCCCCCGAGACTCCATGAAAAAGCTTCTGCATGTCGGCTGCGGCCCCAAACGCAAGGACCGCACCACGCCCGGTTTCAACACCCCTCAATGGCAGGAGATCCGGTTGGATATCGACCCTTCCGTCCAACCCGACGTCACTGGCACGATGACGGACATGCACGCGGTAGGCACTGGAGAGGTGGATGCCATTTTCTCCAGTCACAACATAGAACATCTATATGCCCACGAGGTCCCCGTCGCACTCGCGGAATTTCACCGGGTGCTGGCAGCAGACGGCATCGCCGTGATCACTTGCCCCGACCTGCAGTCTGTCTGCGCCCTGATTGCAGAGGACAAACTCACCGAGGCGGCCTACACCTCGCCGGCAGGGCCCATCGCTCCCCTGGATATCCTCTATGGCTTCCGGCGCAGCATGGCGCAGGGCAATCTGTACATGGCACACCGCTGCGGATTCACGCGCCGAGTCTTGCACGGGACGTTGCAGAGCGCAGGATTCATCTCTGTCGCCACCTTGTCTCGAGGCCGCGCCCCCTACTTTGATCTCTGGGCGCTCGCCAGCAAGAGTGCCCGATCCGACGAGGAGCTGCGCGCTCTGGCGGCGCAACATTTCCCCGCATGAAGATTCTTTTCGTCCATCAAAACTTCCCAGGCCAGTTCAAGTTTCTTGCCCCTGCCCTGGTTCGCCAGGGACACCAGGTGCAGGCGCTGGTGCTGCAGAAGAAGGCGCCAAGCAGCTGGCAGGGAGTATCCCTGGTGCCCTACGGCGTCAGTCGCGGCACCACGCCTGGTGTACACCCCTGGGTCAGCGACTTCGAGACCAAGACCATCCGCGCCGACGCCTGTTTCCGTGCGGCCCTGCAGCTCAAGGCGCAGGGCTTCGTGCCCGATGTCATCGTCGCGCATCACGGCTGGGGAGAGAGTCTGTTCCTGAAGGAAGTGTGGCCCGAGGCGCGACTCGGTATCTACTGTGAATTCTATTACCACCCGCGCGGCAGCGATGTGGGCTTCGACCCGGAATTTCCCGTTCAGGATGGCGCCGGCGAGGCATGCAGGCTGCGGCTGAAGAACTTGAACAACCTGCTGCACTTCGATATCGCCGACGCCGGGATCAGCCCCACGCACTGGCAGGCCAGCACCTTCCCAGCCCCGTTCCGCAACCGCATCAGCGTGGTGCACGATGGCATCGACACCACCGCGCTGGCCCCCAACCCTGGGGTCACACTGACCCTGAACGGGACACTCAAGCTCAGCCGAGATGACGAGATAGTGACTTTCGTCAATCGCAATCTCGAGCCTTATCGGGGCTACCACATCTTCATGCGGGCTCTGCCCGATCTGCTGCGGCGCCGGCCTGAGGCCAGAATCCTGATCGTAGGAGGCAATGATGTGAGCTACGGGGCACGGCCCTCGCCGGAGCTGCAGGGTGGCAGTTGCTGGAAAGACATTTTCATCTCGCAAGTGCGACCCTTGATCGCCGATGCGGACTGGGCCCGCGTCCACTTCCTCGGGAATATTCCTTACGAGCAGTTCATCCCAGTACTGCAGTTATCCCGTGTCCACGTCTATCTCACCTACCCCTTTGTGCTGAGCTGGAGCCTGCTGGAAGCCATGAGCGTGGGCTGCGCCATCGTGGCCAGCGACACCGCGCCGCTGCGAGAGGCGATCCGCGACGATCACACCGGACGCCTGGTGGATTTCTTCGATGTCGCAGGCCTGAGCGACAACATCTGCCGATTGCTGGAAGATGCCCCGGCTCGCTCCCGTCTCGGGCAAGAGGCCCGGGCTTTTGCCAAAAACCATTACGACTTGCAGTCTGTATGCCTGCCCCGGCAGCTGGCCTGGGTGAATGCACTGGCCGCGCTCCCTGGCAAGGGTACCCATCCATCGTCAGACGCTTGAGGTGATGCAACCATGACGACCCGCTCTCGCAAGTCACTTTTTGTCCTCTGTGTCTGTTTGCTCGGCGCAGCAGGGGTGGTCCTGGGGAGTGTCGCCTTGATTGGCAAGCGCGTCGGCAGCGAGATCCTACGCTACGAGGCCCTGCTGATTGCGCGTGACGACATCAGCGTTGTGCAGTTCGACTACGACAGTCATTTCTGGGGAGGAGAACTGCGCTATCGCCTGATCTGGCGCCCTGAGCGCGGAGAGGGGCAGCTGGCCCAATTGCTGCAAACACTGGAGATGCCCGAGGAGCGGCTGACCCTGGCTGGCAGCATTGACATCCGCCACGGTCCCTGGCTGGGCGACATGGACGTCGGACTGGCGCGGGTTGATCTCGAGATTGGCGCGCCCACTGCCCTGCGTGAGGCCCTGCCGCAGTATCCCGGACGGGCGCCCTTGATGACACTCACGGGCACACTGGGGTTCAGCGGTACGCTGCGCGCGCGCCTGGACGTGCTGGACTACGACGGCCGCGCAGTCGACGGGGCTGACGTCGCAAATCTCGAGGTCTTTGGCCTGAACGCAGAACTTGTTGTCAATCGAGCCCTGGATCAGTTCGAACTCAACATGGATGCGCCACTGTTGGCGTTTGACGTGGCGGGCGAAGGAGGTATCCACCTGGAAGGTTTGGGCGCGCTCAACACGCTGAGCAGACAGCAAGACGGCTGGACCTTCACAAGCGACCTTGCGATGACTCTGCTGGAAGTGAATGACAGCGTGCAGGGCAATGCCCCCAGACAAGACGGCCGCATGAATGCCGATACGCCCTTGTTTGCCTTGGATCGACTGTCACTGCAGGCGACCCTGTCGCAGCACGACACGGAACCGCTGCTGAGCGACTCTCGCATGGCATTCGAGGCCGCCCGCCTGAATCTGCCCGAGGCCTCCGTTCAGCTCGGAGTTCGTGACTACCTCGCGACCAGTCACGCAGGGCTGCTGGATGACACCGTGACGAACACCGGCGCTTTGCGCGTCGGCGCCCTGGAGCTGAACCAAGAGCGGCTCGGCGGTCTTGCCCTGGAGACGTCGTTGCGCGGTATCAGCGCAGAGACCTACTCGGCACTGAACGACCTCTGGTCACTGCAGAGCGACCTCGACACGCTTGACCAGACCTTGGGCGACGCCTTGCGCGCGCTGGCGCAGGAACAGATCGTGCTCAGTGTGGATCGCCTCGTCCTGAAACTGCCGGACGACGAAGACGTCGTCGCCACCCTCACCCTGGAATATGAGGGCTCTGCGCAGATCGACGTGGACTCGATCGAGTCAATCACCGATGCCATGCAAGTTGAGGCAACGGTGGAGGCCTCGATCGAAGCCCTCGAACGCACGTTTGCCAGCAGCGCTCTGTCGCCGGCACAGCAACAGACTCTGCAAGGTCTGCTGGCGTCGGCTCAGGAACAGAGCTATGTCACCATCGAGGACGGTCGGCTGCGAAGCACCGCGCTGGCCAGCGCCGAGCAGGTGCTGATCAATGGCGAGCCTCTGGAGATCGCCAACTCGCTGCTGGCAGCATCCTCAGGACTTGAGGTCGCCACCAAGGCGCTCGACGCCCCTCAGTCCACACAGGAGCCTTCCGCCGTGGCGACAGGCAGCAAGACCCTGTCGCCAGAAACCGCCGCCTTATGCCCTGATCTCAGCCTGCCGGGCACGGCCCTGCAGTACAGCAGCGATGCGCTTTACACGCCGCAATCGCTGAAGGTGATGGCGGGCGGCCCGGCCGATATCGCCCAGTGTTCGAGCCTGCCTGGGCGCGGTTTTGTCACACTGGCCCCCGATTACACCCTGACGTTCACCGACAATGGCAGCGGCCGCGCGTTGGAGGTGCGCCTGGAGAGCGAATGCGACAGCGTGCTGCTGATCAACGACCCGCTTGCCACATGGCACTTCGATGACGACTCCAACGGCAGCATGGATGCGCTCCTGCGATTCAATGTCGCCTCGGAGGGTAACTACGACATCTGGATTGGCTCGTACGAGAGCGAGGGCTGCAATGGCGCTGTGACGCTGGAAACCTTCTAGGCAGGGCCTCGCACCAATTCAGCCACGAGGTTCACCGCGTCACGCATCGACTGCGGCGACAGGTGCGCGTAACACATGGTGACCTTGGGGTCGTGGTGGCCCAGCAAGCGCTGCACCTCGTAAAGAGTCCGGCCTGCGTTGATCAGGAAGCTCGCGTAGCTGTGCCGCAAATCGTGCAGTCGTACATCGCCAAGTTGCACCTTGCGGCGGATTGTGTCCCAGGCATAGAAGATGGACACCGGCGGCTTGCCCGTGCGGGGGTTGAAGAACACCCAGGGTATGCCGGCCTCGCGCGGGAGGGTTCGCAGCAGCTCGATGGCGGCGTCGGACAACGGGATGAGGCGCAATTTCTTCGATTTGGAGCGCGTGGCAGGCACGATCAAGAGCTGCCTTTCGAAATCAAATTCGTCCCAACGACAGTCCAGTATTTCCCGCTTGCGGGCGCCCGTGTAAAGCAAAAGCCTGATCACATGAGCCACCTGCTTCTGTCGGCTGGCGTCCAAGGCCTCCATCAGGCGCTGCACCTCGGCAACAGTCAGAAAACGTTCCCGGGCGCCATGATCGGCGAAAGCCTCTATGCCCGAGCAAGGGTTGCTGCCCGGTGGCAGAAAATCCCAGCGGGTCGCGCAGTTGAAGATGTATTTCAAGAGGATCAGCATGCGGTTGCAGGTAGCGGCGGCGTAACCACTATCCAATTTGGCGTGATGCAAGGCCAACACGTCGGCGCGACTGATACGGCTCAGGCGCACATGGGCAAAGACGGGCAACAAGTGCCCGCGCAGGATGGAATCGTCCGTCCGCCAGCTGCGCTTGCGGGCCTTGATGAAAGGCAAGTATTGCTGCGCCACAAATTGCCCAAAGCAGGGCACCCCCAGCAGGCGCAGGCGTTCTCGCTTCGGATCACCTCCTTCTGCAAGCAGCTGGCTCATCTTGTGCGCTGCCACTCGAGCCTCTCCCAACGATGTCTCATGTACCCGACCGATCCAATTCAAGCGCACCTTACCGTCGGCATCGCGGTAGCGAAAATAATATGTGGCGCCCCCGCTGACACGCAGCTCAAGCAGGAAACCCTTGAGCTCAGTATCGAAGAAGCACACCACACCCTGGTCGGGCAAGCGTGCGGGCAAGGTGGTTATGAAGTCGGCGGTCAATTCGCATGATGGCATATCGGGTTCCTTCTCTCTGATTGAATGGTAGGAACATGGTATGTCGCGAATCAGTCCTGGGGCGATTAAGACGGGTAAAAATGGCCGCAACCCCGCGAAGACAGGCAGCTTAAGCACGCTGCGGAGAGCGAGCAGTCTCAGCGCTGGTATGGAAATGGTAGGTAGTTCCAGTAAATGCCATAGCGTTTCCTATTCAAGTAATTGATTTTCAAATACCTTATAAATAATCAGACTGGGACGCTGACTGCAGGTATTGACAGCGTGACCGGCACCTCGGGCAACGACACCTTTGAGGGCAGCAAAGCTGACGGTACGAACTTCTTCACCTCGCTCGACAAGCTGGATGGTGGTGCTGGTACTGACTCGTTGAATATCACTGTTACTGCCAACTTCAGCACTGCCGGTGCCGTTGGTGCAACCGTCAAGAACATTGAAAATGTCAACATCACTAGCACAGGTACTGTTACCGCTGATACCTCTGCTTGGACTGGTGCTGAGACCCTGACCACTGCTTCTACCGGCAACTCGACAATTACTGCCGCTACTACCACCGATGTGGTCGCTACAGTTGCTAGCCCCACCGGCGCTGGCGCAGCTGTCATCAACGGCGGTAAAGCTGTTACTCTCAGTGTTACCGATACGAATGCCGCTGATACAGCTTCTGGTAACACTTCCACTGTTGGCGTGACTACTCGAGCTGCTGGTGCAGTTACTGTTACCCAAACTGAAACGTTTGTTGCATCTGCTGACGGCGGCGCTACGGCTCTGGCCACAGGCTCAATCCGCGTCGACGGCGGCACCTCTGTGAACGTGAACAGCTTGGCTGTTGCTGGTACAGGCAATCACACTAATGACATCAACACAATCGGCCAAGTTACCGTGAACGGTAAGGGCACTGTGACTGACGTGACTGTGACTCAATCTGCTGCTACTGTTGCTTATGCTGCTGCTGGCGACAAGCAAAAGATCACAAACGGTGCCGTTGTTATCACTGACAACAACACTGCAACCAAAGCAGACACGATCACCACCGTGACGCTGAATAACTTCGGCGACTCCACGATCCAGGGTAACGCTCTGACGACCTTAAACCTGACTGGTGGCGCTGCTGCTGCAACTGCAAGCGGTACTGTTGGTATCAGCCAGAGTGCTGGTCTGACCACCTCTGCTCCTACGACCCTGAGCATCAACATGACCTCCGGTCGTGTTGGGGTGATCACAGACACAAACGACCAGTACACCACTGTCAACGTGGCCTCTGCTGCTGCTTCTACGATTGCTGGCTTGGATTTCACCAACGCCACAACGCTGAACGTGTCCGGCGCTGGTCTGACGACCATCTCCGCTCAAACTGATCTGGCTAAAGTGACTGCAATCACCTCCACTGGCGGTGGTCTGAGCTTGGCTGGTGCAATCAGCAACACAGCCACTTTCACTGGCGGCGACGGTAAAGACTCTGTTGAAATTACAGCAACAACCAAAGCCATCACGATGGGCGCTGGTGACGACACCGTGACCATTACTGCTTCGGCTCTGGGTACTGGTGGCTCTGTTGATGCAGGCGAAGGTTCTGACACCCTGTCCATGACTGCAGCTAACGCTGTGACTGCTTCTGCAGCTACAACATTTGAAACCAAGATCTCCGGCTTTGAGAAGCTGTCTTTGGGTGCGGTTGCCGCTACCGGCACTGTTGCTCTGGCCAACCTTGATGACCTGAACGACGTGGCAATCGCTGGCGTTGCTGCTGGACAAGCATTGACTCTGTCTGGCGCCCAGTCTGGTGTTAATCTGCGTTTTGCTGACGCTACTCAGACCTCTACCATCGTTGCTCTGGCTAACGAAGGTAGCGCTGACGTTGCAAACGTGTTCTTGACCACTGCAGACAACAGCTCCACACTGGCGGCTTTGAATCTGACTGGTTTTGAAACCATCAACATTGCTTCTGCTGATACAGATAAAGACACAACTGCCGCAAGCAACGCCCTGACGGCCCTGACTGCTGCTGCTGCCAAGTCGATTGTTGTTACTGGTAACGCTGGTTTTGCACTGGCAAACGGCTTCACTGGTACAGCTTTGACCAACTTCAATGCATCTGCCGTTACTGCTGGCGCTGTGACCTACACCTCTGGTGTTTTGGCCGCAGCTTCAACTGTTCAAGGTGGCGCTGGTGCTGACACCCTGAATTTGGCTGCTGCTGTTGCTGCGACCGACATCGACGGTGGCGCTGGTGCTGATACCCTGACAGGTTCTTCGACCAAAGCAAACACCATTAAAGGTGGCGCTGGTAACGACATCATCACTGGTGGCGGTGCAGCCGACATCATTGACGGTGGTGCCGATACCGATACGTTCGTTGCAACTCTGGCAGAACAAGCTGGTGCAAGCACAACTGATGGTGTGGTGATCAACCTGGGTGATACCGAGCTGACGCAATCGGCTGTGTTCACACTGACTGGTAAGTTCCTTGCTTCTGTGGCCCCCACTGTGGCCGCTGGTACAGGCACATATTTGTTCAGCGGTGAATCTACAACTAACGCAAGCGTGGTTGATCAGATTAGCAACATCGAAAATATTACAGGTACTTCTGGTGCTGACTACATCGTGGGTACAGCAGGTAATAACACCATCACCGGCGGAGATGGTATTGATTATCTGACCGGCGGAGCTGGAGTTGATACTTTCGTTATGGGTGCAGTGTTGGCAGCGAATGCCAACAAAATTACCGACTTCAAAGCAGGCTCTGGTGGTGATGTACTGTCCTTTGATATCAGTGATATGGGACTCAATGCTGCGGACTACGCTGCCGGTGCTGTGACCATTGTGACTGCCGCGGCATTTGCGGCATTGGCTGCCGGGGCGGCAAGCAATCACATCATTGTTGATACAGCAGCTAACATTCTTGCCGATCTAAACGATAACGCTCCCAATACGGGTGGTGTCGTAGCAATTGCCTCTGACACTGGCAACATCTATTACGATGCTAACGCTGACTTTACAGCTGGCGTTGTTATCGTTGGTACTATTACTGCTGCACAGGCTGCACTTCTGGTTGCTGGTAACTTGGCTATCCAAGCCTAATCTCCCCCAAAGGAGCTCAGCCCAAACCGCAAGGTAAGGGCTTAAGGTGAAAACCTCCCAACCCCGTCCCTCACAAGGGGCGGGGTTTTTTAGTTCGGGAGTCTGAGATGCAGAGGAATAACGAGTCTTCAGGTTTGAATCTGACTGACGTTCGCCAAGTGCATAGCCCTCAACTTGAGGCAATGCCCCTAGTGATGGAGCAACTCAGACGACTGAACAGCCAACTGGAAGCTATTCGGTTTGGAAAAGTGACTCGAGATTATCCTCAGTTCGCTGCGAAGGCGTGATAATCAGCCTATCGAGCAGTGGTTATAGCATTTGAGTGTATTGCGGCAGACTACTCGCTGAAGTAAGCAGAATCTTTTTCTCCTCTGCTTGGTGCAAGGCCTGTACTCGCATAATTAGCTCTTCTTCGGATTCGTTGGTATCCCTCGTATATACGTCACCACCACACCCCACAAACTGGATATTGCGGTCGCCACTTTGCTCAATTACCCGCACTACCCACCATGGGTCGTTGGTTGGTTTCAGCCGCGCCTCAAGTGCCGACAGTCTGGCTTTTAGCCCTACGCTTGCCATGGGCTGGAATCATCCGATTTTTTGGCAATTGAACAGCCTTCAAGCCGAGCAATCCGACGAACGATGTCATCAAGCTCTGCAACCTTGGCCGTAGCCCCGATTGCGGTAATCAACTGGCTTCCGATATCAGGAGCGATGTCTCCACCAAACACAGCCGAGATTACGAACTGAGCCTGCTCTGTCAGTGTCGCCTGTTGTGGAAGTTCCGGCAGGTCTAGAGGTGGTAATACCTGCCTTCTTACGGGCACGATCCTATCCAAGAGTATTCGCATCGCTGTCATGTCACCCTGAAGTGCCTTTTCCTTCGACACGGCCAGTAGCGCGGGAAGATCGGCCTCAAAGGACTCCATAAGTACTGTAGATCGGTTCTTGCTGCCTCGAGGTCTTCCACTGGGGTTGCCGCTCTGTCCCGGTAAATACTTGGCCATAGCTCTGATACTCACGTGTTGTTAACAGATCGAAGGGTGTGATCGCACTAAGTCACACCCACCTTTCGCTATTGGATGGTGTCCGTTCCGTCGTCACCATAATCCCTAATCCATGGGTCAGTAGAATCACCCCCCCTTGTTAACTTCTTTTGACTAAGCTGATCTAGACTAGTCTTATCTAAGGACTCATAAGTACCTTGCCGGGGTACTTGCGGGTTACTTTGTTGCCTGATCTGCGACTGGCTAGATATGGTTGGGTGTTCAATATGTGCTGCGGCACCAGACTTTTCGCTATTCACCTTTCGGGCACCTTTCCTACCACCAGCACTTTGTTTAGCCCTTCGCTCAGCAAGGTCGCGTCTGTAGTTCTCAAGCTCTGGGCAGCGAATGGTATTGCTATCAACTGAAAAGAAGGATGCTAAGGCAGGGAGCGCGTCATTCAGTTGATCAACGGGCAGTCCGAGCGATCGAGACAGCTTCTCGGGGTCAGCCGGTAACGCTACATTGACCCAACATTCCAGCTTCAAGGTGTAGAGAAGCCCCCTCTCAGCTAGTGACAAGTGTCTAAAGTCAAATTTTGCGAGAATATTTGACGCGTATTCTTGGTAGGCAGGCGGTTCGCGGTTCTGGCTCATGCAATGGTCTCCTGTTCGAAAAAGAGGCAGTAGATTGCGACAAAATGCAGGAATCTTGAGCTACATTTGGATTCTCCCTAGGTTGGGTAATGGTCTGAGGGCGAAAGGGCCACAAAGGGCAATTTTTCGCTGTACAGAGCGTCACCTGTTGTCTCCATGTACCCGGACAAAGTTGATCGTAAATACATTCTTTGCAGTATTGGTCTATCGCATGTTTTCGGCTGGCTCCTCTCATAGTGGTTTACTCAAGTTCTCGATTTGTAGGTTGGGAACGCTCGCAAACAAAACTCCTCCTATAGCACGTGTGGCAGCATTGGCTGCGTCAAGAAGTGTGTCTTGGGTGAGGTGTGCATACCGCTGGGTCGTCTTCACTTGGGTATGACCGAGGATGTGTTGAACCTCGTAGAGGGTTCGCCCTGAATTGATAAGTAAGCTAGCGAACGAATGCCGCAAGTCGTGAATTCTCACGTCTTTTAGCCCGGCAGACACTCGGGCAGTGTTCCATGAGCAATAGATGGAGATGTAGGGTAGTTTTGTATTCGGGTTTGCAAATACGTATTCGCTATTGACCAAGCGAGGGACTGCGGAAAGGACCGCAAGAGCCCCATCGGAAAGCGGTACGAATCGTGCTTTACCTGACTTGGACATCGGTATGCGCCACATCCGTCGTGTGAGATCGAAGTCCTCCCAGCGTGCGTCTAGTACTTCCCGCTTACGCGCTCCGGTCAGAATTAGCATCGGGACTATGTGCTTCAGCATTTGGTTTTCGCTAACGCATACAGCCTGATAGAGACGGTGCGTCTCCTCGAAGGACAGGAAACGCTCCTTCTTGTTATTGACTTCTAATAGCGGTACGCCAGCACAGGGATTTGATTTGACTCCGGGAATCTCCCACCTAATTGCAAGGTTGAAGATATAGCGCATCATGATCAGGAGACGGTTTGCAGACTCAGCGGCCGCACCAGACGAGCGACGATCCTGAATTAGCCGCTGAATGTCTTGTCGGGTAATGGCATCCAAGTAGTGGTTAGCAAAGCGGGGAAGCAAATGATTCTTGAGCAAGCAGACATCGGTTTCCCAGCTCCGCTTGTAGGTCTTTACGTAGGGCAAGTACTGGGTGTCGACAAAACACGCAAAAGTTGGGACGTTGCGCAGTAACTCCTTGTCCTCCAGCGGGTCTTCTCCCATGGCTATCCTATTACGCGCCTTGTCGGCTAGCCTTCTGGCCTGAGACAATGAGACATCTCTTGAGTCTGCCAGCTTAATTTGGCGTGTTTTACCCCGGCTGCTTTGATACCGAAGGTAGTAAGTCTTGGACCCGGATTGGCGTACCTCTAGCACCAAACCCTTTGTGACCGTGTCAAACAGGTCTAAGCGCTTGCGGTTGGGGGGGCACTGGGTAGTACTCACTAAGGCGGCTGTTAGGGCAAGCTTGGGCATGTCTTCACGTTCCGAAACTCGACGGAAAGAGTCTATCAGAGGTTATTAGCCACATGCAAGACAATTTAGACCCATATCGGATATCAGCCGCCTTACGGATGGCTCGTGCGGCTGTGGGTTGGTCGCAGGTCGAATTGGCCGAGAAACTTGGAATCTCAAAGACTACTCTGGCAAGAGCAGAAACTGTTGACGGTGGCCTGAGGGTGGATCAACTGGTACGAATCCAGCGCCTTTATAAAGAACTCGGCGTCTCTATGGACTTTTTCCCCGGTGAAGATGTGCAGGTAACGCTCGAAAGGAAGGGATTAGAGCTATGTATGCGTCGACTAAATGATGAGACGCTTCGCCGGGCTGATCGTAAAAAAACAGGAGTATTCAGCCCCGCTAGTAGAGCTCAAAAAAAGGATGGACCCACCTTCGAGTGAGCAAACATCTGGGCCATGCGTGGGTAATAGACACACTACGCTCGCGCTTAATCTCTATCTAATTGATTCCATTACTTTATTTTCCAGATTAAGCCAAACCGCTGACTGCAGGTGTGGACAGAATCGCAGACTATACCGGCGGCGCCGGCAATAACACCTTCACTGGTAGCAAGTCCGACGGCACCAACTTCTTCACCGCGCTGGACGCCCTTGATGGTGGTGATGGTACCGATACTCTGGACATCACGGTAACAGCAAACTTCGACTCGACTGCTGCCACTGGCGCGACTGTTAAGAACATCGAGAACGTCAACATTACTAGCACTGGTACCGTAGTTGCTGACACCTCGGCGTGGACGGGTGTTACTGCTCTTACCACTGCTTCCACTGGCAACTCGACGCTAACTGCCGCCACCACGACCAACATCACAGCCTCGGTCGCAAACCCAACTGGCGCAGGTGCAGCAGCAATTGAGGGTGGCAAAGATGTAACGCTGACCATCACCGATAAGAATGCCGCAGATACTGCTTCTGGCAACACCTCAACGCTGGGTGCTACTACCCGAGCCACAGGCGCTATCGTAGTTAGCCAAACTGAGACCTTCGTTGCATCCGCGGACGGCGGTGCGACTGCATTGGCTACCGGCTCTATCACTGTTAACGGTGGCACCTCTGTAACGGTTAACAGCTTGGTGGTCGCTGGAACTGGCAACAACGCTGGCGACATAAACACAATTGGTACTGTTACAGTCAACGGTAAAGGCACCGCAACCAGCGTTAGTGTTACCCAATCTGCTGCAACCGCAGCTTATGCAAATGCTGGCGATAAGCAGAAGATCACCAACGGCGTTGTGACGATCACCGACAACAACACGGCAACCAAGGCCGACACGATCACCACGGTGTCCTTGAACTACTTCGGCAACTCAACCATCACGGGTAATGCCCTTACCACTCTGAATCTGACTGGCGGCGGTTCCACCACTGCTAGCGGCACCTTGGCTATCAGCCAGAGCGCTGGTTTGACGACTTCTGCTCCGACTGAACTGACCATCAACATGGCCAAAGGTACTGTCGGTGTAATTACCGATACCAATGACCAGTACAAAACAGTAAATGTGGTTTCAGCCGCGGCTGCGACCATCGGTGGTCTTGACTTCACCGAGGCTACCTCATTGGCTGTCTCTGGTGCAGGCGTAACCACAATCACTGCAAACACTGACATTGGCAAAGTTACCTCCATCACCTCCACTGGTGCTGGTTTGACCATGTCTGCTGCAATCGGTACTGGCGTTGCCTTTACTGGTGGAGACGGCAAAGAAACGGTCAGCATTGGTGCAACCACCAAAGCGATCACCACTGGCGCTGGCGACGATAAAGTAACGATCGGTGCAACCTCAATTACGGGTTCTGTCGATGCAGGGGATGGTGTAGACACCCTGTCCATGGCGGCAGCTGATGCAGTGACAGCTTCTGCAACAACCACGTTTGAAACCAAGATCACTGGCTTCGAAAAACTGTCTTTGGCTGCTGTTGCTGCCAGTGGCACTGTAGCTTTGGCTAACCTCGATGACCTCAACGATGTTGCAATTGCTGGCGTTGACGTTGGTCAAGCATTGACACTGTCTGGTGCTCAGTCTGGTATCAATCTGCGTTTTGCTGATGCTACTCAGACCTCCACCATCGTTACTCTCGCTAACAATGGTAGCGCTGACGTTGCAAACGTGTTCCTGACCACGGCCGATGAAGCCTCCACATTGGCTGCATTGGATCTGACTGGGTTTGAAACGATCAACATCACTTCCTCTGACACCGATACCAACACTACTGCAGCAAGCAACGCTCTGACAGCATTGACTGCTGCAGCTGCTAAGTCGATCGTTGTGACTGGTAACGCCGGATTTGCCCTTGCGAACGGCTTCACTGGCACTGCACTGACGTCGTTCGACGCAGCTGGCGTTACTGCTGGCGCCGTGACCTATACCTCTGGCGCGCTGGCTGGCGCTGCGACCATCAAAGGTGGTGCCGGTAATGATACCCTCAACGCCGCTGCTGCAGTTGCTGCTGTAACAATCCAAGGTGGCGCAGGTAACGATACGATTACTGGTTCCAGCACCAAGGCCAACACGCTGCATGGCGATGCCGGCAACGATACCCTGACGGGCGGTAAACTTGCTGACACTATCGATGGTGGTGATGGTACCGATACCTTCGTAGCTAACCTTACAGAACAGGCTGGTTCCGGTACTACTGATGGCGCTGTGATCAACCTGAGCGACACCGCCCTGACTCAGTCCGGTGTCTTCACTCTTACTGGTAAGTACCTTGCTACGGTAAACCCCTCAGTTGCATCAAACACGGCTACCTATCTGTACAGCAATGAATCTTCAACCAACGACAATGTTGTTGATACATTGATCAGTATTGAAAACGCGACTGGTACGAGCGGTGTTGATTACATTGTAGGCTCCAGTGCTGCTAACGTGATCGAGGCTGCTGCTGGTCGCGACTACATCACCACCGGTGGTGGTATCGATACTGTCAAGCTGGCTGCAGTAGACATAGCAGGTAGCGTTGATGGTGGTGACGTGATTACCGACTTTACCAAGGGTACGGGCGGCGACATCATCAAAGTTAGCGATGCCGACTTCGCTTGGTTTAATGGTACGAGTGACGGTACGGTAGTGCTGGCTACAGGTGCAACCCTCGATGCTGCTCATGCAGCAAACAACAACTTTACTGTTGCTACGATCTCGACCAATGTCGCAACCCATACTGTTGCAACCTTCTTGGCTGGTACTTCCACTATCGCTCAGCTCGAAGGTGCTATTGCAACCGCATTGGGTGCAGCTGCAGACTTGTCTTTTGCAAATACCGACAAGTTCCTCGTTGCAATCGATGACGGCGCCAGCACTATGTTGGTACGTGTTGAATCTGCTGCAGATGGTGCTGCGATTGCAGCGGCAGAGTTGTCGCTTGTTGGCATTCTTCAGGGTGTTTCCGACGCGACTACCTTGGTGGCCAGTAACTTCAGTTTTGCCGCCTAATCTCCCCGGAGACAAGCCCCTGCCGCAAGGTAAGGGCTTGAGGTGAAAGTACAGGACCCCATCCCTCAAAAGGGGGTGGGGTTTTTTCTTAGTGCATCCGAATTTGGTGTGCTTAGATAAAACCCCAGATAAAAAGGACACGCCATGAGTGACTGGACAGCCGGCTACGTAGCGGATATTGGCTACACTTACGGCTACTACACAGAACTGAACCCGCAGCGCATCAAGCTTGCGTTTCTCAACCAAGGCCTCGTTTTCCCGGAAGTGGGTACAGCCTGCGAATTGGGCTTTGGGCAGGGCGTGAGCGCCAATGTTCACGCTGCTGCATCGGTAACGCAGTGGCATGGCAACGATTTCAACCCAAGCCAAGCGGCTTTTGCCCAAGAACTGGCGGCGGCATCAGGGGCTGGGGCCAAGCTCTACGACGATGCGTTTGCAGACTTTTGCGCGCGTCCAGAGTTGCCCGAATTTGACTACATCGGTTTGCACGGCATCTGGAGTTGGATTTCGGACGAGAACCGCCAAGTGATCGTCGACTTCGTCCGCAGAAAGCTCAAGGTCGGCGGTGTGCTCTATATCAGCTATAACACCTTGCCGGGCTGGGCTACTTTTGCGCCGATGCGGCACCTGATGACCGAGCACGCTGAGATTTTTGGCGCCGAGGGGCGTGGCATCGTCAGCCGTATTGATGGGGCCCTTGATTTTGCCGAAAAGTTTTTAGCGACCAACCCCCTTTACTTAAAGGCAAACCCGTCGGTGCCTGTCCGCCTCGAGAAGATGAAGGAACACAGTCGCAACTACTTGGCGCACGAGTATTTCAACGCCGACTGGCACCCCATGCACTTTGCCACCATGGCCCAGTGGCTGGAGGGGGCTAAAGTCCAGTTTGCCTGCTCTGCCTACTATGCGGATCACATCGAGGCGGTGAACCTGACGGCAGAACAGCAGACCTTCCTCAAGGACATCCCCGACCCGATGTTCCGCGAGACTGTGCGTGACTTCATCGTCAACCAGCAGTTTCGTCGCGACTACTGGGTAAAGGGCGCCAGAAAGCTTAATGCTCTGGAGCGAGCTGAACAGCTCAGAGCACAGAGGGTCGTGCTGATCACGCATCGGCTCGATGTGTCCCTGAAGGTAACAGGAAGCCTAGTTGAAGCCAGTATGAACGAAGGGGTCTATACCCCCATCCTCGACCTACTAGCTGACCACAAGCCGAAGACCTTGGGCCAGATCGAGCTTGCCCTCCAAGACAAGGGCATCAGCTTTGGCCAGATCATCGAGGCGGCGCTAATCCTGAGTGGGCAGGGTAACTTGGCCGGGGTGCAGGACGATCCATCCATACAGAAATCGAAGCGGCACACTGACAAGCTGAACACTCACCTGATCAACAAGGCCCGCGACAGCAGCGACATCGGCTATCTGGCAAGCCCGGTGACCGGTGGGGGCATCACGGTGGGGAGATTTCAGCAACTCTTCCTGCTTGCACTGACCCAAGGCAAGAAACAGCCTGCCGAGTGGGCGCAGTTTGCTTGGAGCATTCTCGCAGCCCAAGGTCGGAGACTGATAAAAGAGGGTAAGACGGTCGAGTCAGCAGAGGAGAACCTCGCGGAACTCACATCGCAGGCTCAGACCTTCGCCGAGAAGCAGTTGCCCATCCTGAAAGCACTGCAGATCGCCTGATGTGATTCAAACCCCATCCCTCACAAGGGGGTGGGGTTTTTTATTTGAGGCAACGAATAAATTCCCTTCTGTGACTCCCGCCACAGCTACTGCAGGCCAACCGTCTATGATTACGGAATTACCCTCTAGTCGCGCCGCCTTACCGAGGAGAGCTTATGCAATCAGATGAGACTGTGGATAACTTCGGCTCACCGAAGACGCCATTTGAAGCAGTGATAGATTCTCTCAACAATACGACCGACCTCATTCGCCTAACTCAGCAGTTCGGCTACCTGAAGAAAAGCCGGTCGGAGTATGAGGCGAAGGCTGAGTTGGTTCTGGAGCGGCCGGAGCAAGTCGTTTGATCAACCCTTCCTCTCACAAGGGGGGGTGAAACTTTTGTATTGGCTGGGGATTGGGTACGGAGTAGACCCAGCTTGTAGGCAACGTGCGATGTGGATGGGAAGTGCCTGGTGCCCTGTAAAACTTAGTCCGACTCAGTAAAGTTCACTTTGCTTAAGTTTTGTTGATTCCGTTGACTGCGCCGCTCAGAAGGGCAGCGATTGTGTTGAGGCGTACACTTACGATGCTGTGTGTAAGGATGCAGTCCAGCACTGCAAAAAATTGCATTTTGCTCATTGCATTCAAGAAAAGGATTGGTTTAGCCTCACCAGGACCGTAAGGGGTGGCTGTCCCAGAAAGCATAGCTTAAGAAAAAGCCAGCATCGCGTGGTGCGAGTGTGCCGAAACGCCGCTAAAAAAAGGTCTCCATCAATGGCCGGGGATCGTCTATTCGAGTCCCCGTCTTGTTAAATTCTGGGGACTCACATGGCAAAAATCGTTTATTCCCGCGGTACCAGCAAGTTCGATAATCTACCCAAGCAGTTGTCCGCGGAATCTTTCACAGCATTCGCTAAAGCAATTCTTGAAGATGTAAGCAAGGAAAAGGGTCAAGCTTATATCTGCGCTGCTGTTAAGCGTGGGCACCACTCCGACCGACAAAAACATCCAGAAGAAGATCAATGGCGCCAACAGCACCTAGCCTTGCCAAGGCGATTTCTCGCTTTTGACTTCGATGGATTTGATTCCCCTACAGTATGGGAAGAGCTTAAGGAGAAGTTTCCTTGGAGGGGGTTCCTATACACAACGGCATCCCACACTGCAGACGCACCTAGGGCTCGTGCTTTTGTTGAGCTCGACAGAGAAGTCGACCACGACGAGGGCTTTGAACTAGGGGCAGCGGCGCAGGCCTATCTGGAAAGCTTAATCACGACCGGTAGCATCAAGTTTGATATTTCGGTCTACCGGTCTACACAACCAATCTACACACCCGTTGTAGGATTTGAACTTTTCGTCATCAAAGGCAAACCGTTAACTGTGGATGCAATACTGACACAGTACCCAGTTTGCGCTGCGATTAACGCCGGCACTCATTTCTCAGTTCGTAATATCCCGCACAGTGACGCTTCACATATATCGTCTACCAATGATTCCTGCTCAATTCCTTGCGGAGAGCGAAACAGCGCTTTGCTCAAAAGAGCAGGCTACTACCGTAGCCAGGGTATGCTACAACAAAGTCTAGAAGCCCAATTGCTGTCGGACAATCAAACACTGTGCTCGCCTCCACTGGACGATGCAGAAGTAGTAAATATTGCGAGGCGTTATGCGTATCAAGGATCACAGCTGAGTTCGATTTTTATTGACTCCCAGCGGGTCGCTGATGCTCAACGAAGCTGCGGTTCGGTCTTGGCAACTCACGTATTCGCGTTTGAAGACGGTCAGATTCAACTGCCGACCAACCCGCCGCCCCCGCGCGAGTATGTCTTGGCGAACACCGTGGTCAAAGGCTCGGCGATTATGCTTGGTGGGCTGGGCGGAACCGCTAAAACAATGCTCGCTATGCAGATTTGTGTTGCTTCAGCACTTGGGCAAAACCTTGGCGCGCTGCAAATCAGGGAGGGCTGCTCAGTCTTATTCCTCGGGGAGGAGTCAGCAGATGAGCGTAACCGCCGGTTTGGTGGATTAAGCGCCGACTTGGGGTCGGCTGAACGAGAAAAGATAGCCAATCGTGTTCGGGCCTTTCCTGCGATAGGAAAGGACCTTCGCTTGACGCTTGAGTGCCAAGGGAACCCACAACCAACGGCATTCGCGGATGAAGTAATTATGTGGAGCCGTCGTCATGAGGAGTCTTGCGGGGTGTCATTGAGTTTTATTGTACTGGATCATGCGCGCATGGTGATGGCCGGCGACCCAAATGCCGCTGATGACGTCAGCCAGCTGACACGGGTGCTTGCCTATATTGCTAATATGACGCAGGCCGTCGTTATGCTTGTTGCTCACTCACCCAAATCTTCGATGAACAAGGAAGGGCCGGCTGATGCAGGGGAGATTTTTGGCTCAGGAGCGTTTACAGACAACACACGCGGCACATTTGTGCTCCACACCATGCGACCGGAAGAGGGTAAAAAGTTTGGAAAAGCTGATGGTGAGCGGGGTGACTATGTTTGCCTTACCAACGTTAAGGCGAACTACGGTAAGACAGGTGGGCAGTGGTGGTTCCGTAAAGAACCGGTTCCGGGGTGGCAGATCGCTAAGCTTATTCCAGAGGTACTTTATGACGCCAAAGCGTTCCCCCAGTACTCTGGTCTATCGAAACGGATTATGGATGAGGTAAGGGCAAACCCCGGGAAGCTGACGAAGGCTAACCTCCGCGACCGATCGGGAAAGCAGGGGTCGCTCGGGGCGTCAGAGAAGGAAGTGCGAAATGCAATGGATCGGTTGATCGAGGAAGGCCAGATCGTCCTTGAGACGCTGACCAAGGAGGACAAGTTTGCTCGGGGCCTCAGTGCCAACATAAGGGAGGTGCTATCCCTTGCCTAGAGCTGGGTAAATAGTGCTGGGTGCTGGGTTGCTGTTTTTAGCCTACCCAGCACTTTGGTTATAAAAAACAATGACTTAACAGCCAAAAAGTGTTTGGTAAAACTAGGCACCAAAAACCCAGCACTTTTATCAATTAAATCATGTAGTTATGCTGGGCTTGGACAACCACGTCCCTAGGGGGACGATTAAACGTCACCCCACTAGGGGACTATCGCATCTGCGCCGGTCCTAGGACTCCTGTGCACAACAAAATTTGCCTGCGTCCTCGACCCACGAATTCCCATGTCACCCCTCCTTTGTCTCGGCAATCTCGCTGAGTACTAACCAGCGCCTTGCTTCCTCCTCAGTGCGAAGCGGACGGTAGCTAGCGGGTTTGCGCCCCGGTGTCCTGGTGCCACCAATCACCCCCAACACTCTGCCGGCGTCCTCAAGGTTCCGAAGGTACGCGACATCACCACTCCGCCGCGTACGGATAGCCCGGGTTTCTCTGCCGTGAACGGTCTTCACTTCGGCACAACGCTGCCTGCCAGCGGCTGTCTTCGGCCCAGTAGACTTGCCGCCATGGAACCCACACACCCGCTTGCCCTTGAGCGCAGGTTTCTTACATTGCAACTTGCTGCGCCGACTGAGTGCCTGACACCGATTGCACCGAATTCGTCCGCCGGCCAGGATCAACATGGCTTCTTTCTCAACGCTGCTCATCGTTTGTCCGCTTTAGTATGTAAGAGAACGCAGGGACGTTAATTTGAGAAAGGGGGGTACCCCCGGGGGTGGGGTCCGCAGAATGACGATTTCAAAAGCCTACCCCTACCCCAGCAAGAGTTTTCAACTGCACTCAGGCGCTCGCCCGGGAATTGGCAGACTTCGCTCGGGGCTTGAAGTCTATTCGCATCTCACAGTCTGTCGCCAGCGCAAGCTTTGCGAGGGTGCGCATAGACGGCATGGCACTGCCACTTTCCAGCCGAGCAATCGCCGATTGCGAAGTGCCCATCCTCTGAGCAAGCTCCTCTTGCGACATACCGCTTTTAACGCGTACTTCGATCAGCTTCTGCGCCAGTTCAAACTCTGTACTCAGGCTTTCGTACGCGGCTTTGTATGCCGGGTCTTTGAGCCATTTCTTATGCAGAGTAGAGATTTTGGTCATAGTATTCCTGCCTCCTTTGCTCGCTGTTTTGCGAGATCAATTTCTTTGCGTGGGGTATTTTCGGTTTTCTTGATGAATACTCTAAGCACGATGATCCGCCTGTCTTTGACCGCCACATAAATACCGCGCGATATGCCATCCTTGCCGCTGGCTCGAATTTCCCAGAGTTTGTCGCCGAGGCTGCGCACATGCGGCATACCCACCTGCTGGGGTCCAAACTTTTCAATCAGCTCAGTGACTCGAGCAAATTTTGCCAGCATGTCGGCCGGCAGCTGCCCCAGCTCTTCGTCGACCGCTGCGTTTAAAGTTTCTACTGTCCAGTTCGTCATGGATGCATCATATCAAAAAAGAGATTACAGTGCGCCACCCACCGCCACCAGCGGCACATCCGTCACCCGGTTCGGCATCACTCCCATCACCGAGCCTACTGCCAGCGTGGCTGCATTGGACGCATCGAGCAAGGTTTGTGGGGCCAGGTGCGCATAGCGCTGGGTAGTTTTCACCTGCGTGTGCCCGAGAATCTTTTGCACCTCATACAGGCTACGGCCGTTGTTGATCAGCAGGCTCGCAAAACTGTGGCGCAGGTCATGCACACGCACCTCAGGCAACCGGGCCAGCTTGCGGGCCGTGTTCCACGAGCAGAATATCGAGACGTAAGGCTTGCCTGTCTTGGGGTTGGCAAATACGTGCTCAGTAGACCGGGGGACGGAACCCAGCAGGCTCATCACGCCGTCAGAGATCGGCACATGCCGGGGCTTGCCCAGCTTGGTAGTCGGGATGCGCCACAGCCGGCGCTCAAGATCAAAGTCCTCCCAGCGAGCATCGAGCACTTCCCGCTTGCGGGCCCCGGTCAAAATCAGCATCGGCACGATGTACTGCAGCATGCGATTGTCGCTTTGACACACCGCCGCGTAGAGCTGGCGGGCTTCGTCCTGGCTCAGGTAGCGTTCCTTCTTGTTGTTCTCCGGCATGAGCGGCACGTTTTTGGTGGGGTTGTACTTGACGCCAGGCACCTCCCAGCGCAGAGCTAAGTTGAATATGAAGCGCATCATGATGAGTAGACGGTTGGCCGAACTCGCCGACGCGCCAGAAGCTTTGCGGTCGAGGTGTAGCTTGACGATGTCCTGCCGGGTGATGTCGTCCATGTACCGCTTACCCAGGCGAGGCAGCAGGTGGTTCTTCAGAATGCTGACATCGGTTTCCCAGCTGCGCTTGTAGGTCTTGATATGCGGGAGGTATTGCTCGTCGATGAACTGGGCGAAGGTGGGGACTTGCTTGGCTGCCGCTTTCTGCTCCAGGGGGTCTTGCCCCATGATTACCTGCTTGCCTATCTGATCAGCCAGCTTCCTAGCATCCGACAAGGAAATATCGCTGACGCTGCCCAAT
>Ga0222712_10002076_pt1 | contig 23576 bp, 27 predicted proteins | sample C33_657DmetaG_FD_165043 | JGI IMG/M metagenome (GOLD analysis project Ga0222712, IMG submission 165043) | Estuarine water microbial communities from San Francisco Bay, California, United States - C33_657D | ecosystem: Environmental > Aquatic > Marine > Unclassified | place: USA: California... | reverse complement strand
TGATCTACTGCCCAGCTGTGTCCATTCTTTAAAATTTGATCAACCTTTAACGGATCCATTTTTAACATGATCTCTGCTAATCTATGAACGGTTTCCAAGTTTCCAAAGAACATGTAGTTCTCAGTTTTATGATGATCATCATGATCGATTTTAGCGGATGGATGTTGCTGCATATCCGCGTTTGGTGCCTGGTGAGGCATCATTTCTTGGTCTTCATGACCATTAAAAAAACTTTCGAATGTTTTAACAATTCTCATTTTATTATCTGTTATTTTGTTCTTTTATAAAATCTGCGAATCCCAATACTAATGAAGATTTCTTCTTTTTCCCTTTGGTATTTCCGCCAAGCGAAACGAATTTGTCTCCTGAGCCTATCGTATTTTGAGTCGGTGGAGTTATCGGGCCCATTGATCCGATTGAACCTGGAACCTGTGGAGTTACTCCAGGAGCTTCGCCTTCCTCAGTGACCGCTTTCGGTTTAGGTTCGTCAACTACTGACGTGTCTAGAATAAAGAGTCTAGTGAAAGCATCAGCTTTCATTTCACCTTCTCTACCCTTGACTGCTTTACCAATAGTTTTACCGACCGTATTCAAAGTTTTAGCGTACAGATCATGAACGTGTTTGCCTGTTCTGGCAAAAGCCTGACCTGTTGCCGTGTTCCCGGTAGTATCTGCTCCAAATACAAGGCCCATTAAAGCCTGTGAAGCCTTTCTGAATTTCATTATCTTTGTATCGTCAGCTATCTGCTTTCCAGTTACTGGAAGAACCGTTCTTTCGTATAAAGGTAGTTTTTTATTGAAGTCGTAATGGATTCCTTTGTATTTCTTTGTCTCAAATTCTTTGCTCTTAGCTCTTTCAATAAGACTCTTTTGAATTCCTTCTACCATTCTAGCTAAGTACTCCTTGGCTTCATCAGACACGTCTGGAAATCCATTGATGCTTACCTTTAAGGCATTCGCTTCCCTAATGATGTCCGCCTCATTTGTCCAGTTTGTGTACTGGAACTGAAAGATTCTTCTAATTATTGATGCTGTGTTTTTATTAATGAACACTCCGCTCTTAAGTTCAGCTGAGGTGCCGGTTCCTAACTTTGCATCAATTTTTTTCTCGTATTCGGTGTTTGCTGCTTGAATTCCATCAGTAAGTTCATCTGACATATCGTCAGTGATTACTTCGGCCGTGTGTATTGCATTAAATACTTCTCCAGCTGCTTCTCTTTGAGCATCTTCGGTATCAGCTTGTTCAAATTTAGAGTAGGCCTGTTTTGCCTTATCTGCTGGAATTTTAACCTTTAATGAGAAAGCTTCAGCCAAATCCTCTTGAACTTGTTTAATTTTTTCATAGATTTCTCCACTGAATTCGGTGTTTCCCTTAGTGTCTAGCTTAGCATACACCTTTTCCAGAACGTGAATCCTTGAAACGAACGTGAGAATTTTACGGCTAATCTCTTCGATTTCAACCTCATTGATCTCCTTCTTAGATAGAGCCTCTTCTAGATTCTTACGAAATTCTTTGACTCTTTCGGTTAAGTAATTAAAATAACTATCTAGAACAGCCTTCATTTTTGGATTACCGAAGTACTTTTCAAATGCCGGATCGTCTAATTTTGAGTTTAGATCATCTTCTCCCATTGCAAAAAGGGCATCCAATAATCTATTCAACATTTCATTAGTATCCTCTTTCTTCTTTCCATCCTCACTTCCGGATTTCTTGTCTTTGTCCACAAGATTGTCCATCTGACCTCCGATCTGGATGATGTCAGCTTCTAGGATCAGGCTCTGAATTGCCTGCAGTCTTTTTACTTTTAAAAACATATTAGGCCTCAAATTGTAATAAGTATTTAGTCTTGTTGACCAAATCTAAAATTTCATCAGTCAAGTTGTATAGTTCTGAATCTTTATCCCTGTCGAATAGCTCGCAGAAAGTTCCTCTGAAGGTTACTTCAACCATGTCAAAAAATTCGCCGACTGCCATTTCGTAATCGCATATTTCAATGGCTGCTTCTCCGAACTTCAGCTGGTCCTTTCCGTATTTACCGGCGATCGCTTCAACAATTATGTCCATTTGATCAATGAATCCCTCGTAAAAAGCACCATAATGGCGATGTTCTCTGTCATAACGAGTCTGCCAGTGAATTATTTTAGCCTGGTCAGCTATTTGCATCAACGATAGCATGAAATATGCAATTGATACGTTTTGAGATTCTTCAGCTTCAGGTAGTTCTTCTAATCCAAACATTATTTGTTATGTGTTTTTTGTGACTTCTGCCATTTAGAAAATGGAGTTACCCAAAAATCACGATTCACGTTCTTTTTCAAGTAATCGTAAACGTCATTTCCGGTAGGGTGCTGTAGTACCGCATTACGTAGAGGTTCTTTGCCCTTGCGGTAATTGTCCAAATTTTTAAACGTGTTTTCCATCTAGGTTATTTATTAAACGTCACCATCATTCTTTCGAGAGAGCTGGTTAAAACTTTATCGCCCGGGTAGATATAATTAATAAACATAAAAACTGTAATTACTGATGAAGTTTGAAGAATTAACAAAGGAACAGGTATTACTAATTTCTGAAATTTACTGGAACAAAGAGCTAAGCTGGGACGATCGAATGAAACAGCTTAGTGACTATTTAGACAAATCGGAAAGAACTGTTCAAAAATGGTTAGCTAAGCTTGGAATAACCGAGAGCTCTGTTCAAGAGTCTCCGCAATTAATAAAGGCTAGGGAACGAAAGTTCGATAAGAAAAAGAAAAAATTTCTAATCACTTGGGCACAAAACGACACACCAGTTCATGAAGCTTTCGTTTGTAACTTGGAGGCCTATGCTAAAGAGATCAATGCTGACATTCATGTGATCGCCGGTCGGTACAAAAATCCAACATCGGTTTTTACCGATAAGAACTATGAAACTTGGGCTGATCGCATTTTAGATTATCTAGATGCAAATCGTCATGAACTTCATAAGCACATGTGGATCATGTCGGACGTAAAGATTCAACCGACTGCCGTTGACCCAATGACCGGTTTACAGGGAATGAGCGGAATCAATTCCTGCGTTTTTGGCTCTCCCAAAGTACATTTAGAAACAATTCCTGTACTTGAGGGTAATTTACCAAAAATGATGTTAACGACTGGTGCTTGCACCGTCAAGAATTACACCGATTCGAAGTCCGGTAAAAAGGGAGAGTTCCATCACACTCTTGGATTTGCAATCGTTGAAATCAAAAACTCAGAAGTGTTTTTTGTTCGTCAAGTAACAGCAACTGAGGACGGAAATTTCTATGATCTTAACTATAGAGTTGAGTACGACACGGACTCTTTTGAGAGTGCTGTTTCTAAAAATTCAGAAGTGTCAGCTGCCATTCTTGGAGATCTCCATTACGGCCAGCACGATCAAAGAGTGATTGATAAAACTCTAAATCTTTTCAAGGTTCTAAAACCTGATCACGTAGTCCTACATGACGTGTTTGATGGGTTATCAATAAATCATCACGAAAGCAAAGATCCATTCATCCAATATCAGAGAGAAATTGACGGATCCAACCGACTGCGTTGGGAGATCGATTCAATGCTTTCCGGGCTGGAAGATTTTAAAGAGTACGACGTGACCATCGTTAGAAGTAATCACGATGACTTTTTGGACAGATGGCTAAAGAGCACAGATTGGCGAAAAGCTACCACTCTTAAAAATTCGCTAGAGTACATGGAGTTTAGTACCCTTCTCTTAAAGGGCGAAGCTCCAAATGGAATCATACCTTACTTAATCAAGCAAAAATTTCCAAAGTTTAGGACCTTAGGCCGAAGCGATAGCTTTGTTGTTAACGGCTGGGAGCTCGGTCAACATGGAGATATTGGATCAAACGGTTCACGCGGGTCTCTGTTACAATTTAGGAAGTTAAATACTAAAGTAGTAGTTGGCCATTACCATTCACCAGGCAGAAAGGACGGAGCATTAGCTGTCGGAACTTCAACTCTGCTGAGAGTCAATTATAACGTAGGCCCTAGCGGTTGGTTACAATCTCATGTGATCATCCATAAGGACGGAAAAGCACAACACATAAATTTCATTAAGGGCGAATTTACGACCTTATTTTAAATAACCCAGCACTAAATGATAGATTCATCAAACATTCAAACTCTTGTAGGAAACCATGTAGCTCCTTACATTTACAACTCAAAAGAGTTTATTCCAGGAAAAACTCCAATTTATTACTCAGGGCCTTATTGGGACAATCGCGAAATCGAAGCTGCGATAAATGCTTTCGTAAACGGAAAATGGATAACTACTGGAGAGAATGTTTTCAAGTTCGAAAGAGCTTTTTCTCGTAGATTCAATGTGAAACATTCGCTAATGGTGAACTCAGGTTCTTCCGCTAATCTTGTGTTAATCACCGCTCTAAAAACTAGATTCGGTTGGCAAGATGAGGATGAGATAATCGTTTCACCAGTTGGATTTCCAACTACAATCTCTGTGCTTTACCAGAATCGACTTACTCCAGTGTTCGTTGATATTGAATGGGATACTCTTAACTTTGATGTTGATAAAATCGAAGAGAAGATCACTCCAAGAACAAAGGCAATTTTTGTTTCCCCAGTATTAGGTAATCCTCCTAACTTCGATAAACTAATTGAACTTTGCGAAAAACACAATCTGCAACTAGTTGGAGATAATTGTGATAGCTTAGGTTCAAAATGGAAAGGTAAATATCTCAATGAGTATTATGTTGCATTTTCAAATTCATTTTATCCAGCTCACCACATTTCGACGGGTGAGGGCGGAATGGTTTGTACAAACGACGATGAACTTAAAAAGATAATGACTAGCGTTGCTTGGTGGGGTAGAGACTGCTATTGCGTAGGTTCTGCCAATCTTTTAGCGTGTGGAACTTGTGGAAAAAGATTCGATAAATGGTTGGACTCCTATGACGGAATAATTGATCACAAGTACGTGTTCTCAAATATGGGATATAACTTAAAGCCACTAGACCTTCAAGGCGCAATCGGAACTGAGCAGTTGCTTAAGATCGATGAGATTGAAACTAATCGTAAGGCATCAAAATCTAGACTTGAAAAAATATTTTTGGAAAATATCCCTGGGATCAAAGCAGTTGCTAGTCTAGACGACTCTGATGCTTGCTGGTTCGGAACACCTTTCATTTGTGAAGAGCCTGGACTAAAGCATCGTTTGGTTCAGTATCTAGAAGATAATAAGATCCAAACTAGAAACTATTTTGCAGGTAATATCTTATTACACCCTGGGTACTCTCACTTGGGAGATTCCAATGATTTCCCTGAATCAAATAAAGTGCTAGACAAAGTATTCTTCATTGGAGCAGCACCTCACTACACAGAACCGGTATTTGAATACGTTGAACAAGTCATAAAGAATTTTAAATGATCGTAGTTTTAGGAGACGGATTACTTGCAACTGAAATAGTCAAACAGACAGGTTGGGCCCAAATCTCTAGAAAAAAGGATGGGTTCGACATCACGGATCTTTCTACTTGGCAAAATCTACTAGACGAAGCGACTGCTATTGTTAACTGCATTGCCTACACTAATACCTATGACTCTAATAGGGAATTGAATTGGCAAGTTAATGTGGTCGGAGTAAAATCATTAATTGATTTTTGCAATCAACGATCTATCAAGCTGATTCACATTTCGACCGATTACGTTTACTCAAATTCAGTAAGACTCGCGTCAGAAACCGATGTTCCAGTTCATTTACCTACCTGGTACGGCTACTCTAAATTGGTTGGGGATGCTCTTGTGCAATTAGAGTCAAATGACTATTTGCTGTGTAGAGAATCTCATAAACCGTATCCATTTCCATACGATAAAGCCTGGAATGATCAATTAACTAGCGGAGATTTTGTAACCACAATCTCACGATTAATAATTGACTTGATCGACAAAGACGCGAAAGGGCTCTACAATGTTGGCACTCGGTTAAAAACGTGGTACTCATTAACCGTAAACGAATTCAATACTGAACCTATTCCTAGACCAAAACATGCCCCAGCTGATATTTCAATGAATACTTCAAAGCTCAAGAGCTTCTTATCTCAAATCGATAAAGAAGTTGTCATTGCCGCGTATGATCGAGACTATTCATGGATTAATAAACTCGATTCAAATGTCAAAAAGACGGTCTATCGAAAAGGCGATCCTGCTCTAAGTAATGAGTTCGAAATCTACCTTCCAAATAATGTCGGAAGAGACGTTCACACGTTCTTTTATCATATTGTCAACCGATACGATAGCTTATCTGATTTTACGTTTTTTTCACAAGATGACCCTTTCGATCATGTCAATAATTACATTCATTTAATTAATGGAGTCCCTAGCGATTGGACTACTTGCGCAGTTCTCAAAATCGATGAAATTTGGTTTTTTGATACTTGCTACAAACGTGTCTTAAAGACAGATAAATTCGGAAATCCTCACCATACCGGATTGGAATTAGAACCAGTGTGGTCTCGAATATTCTCTGAGCCTTTTCCTGAGAGTCTTGACTTTGTCGCAGCTGGCCATTTTTGCGCTTCGCGCCAACAGATCCACACTAAACCAAAAGAGTTCTATGAAAAGATTCTTAGAGTTCTAGAGGATGATCCAATTTCTCCATGGTGCATTGAACGATTTGAATCTTACATATTCACATAAAAAAAGCTCCCTTTGGAGCTTTTTCTTTTAATCTTCAATTTGTATTATTGGTTCTGGGTAGGATTCATTAGGTTCATCAGCCGTCACATTAGAATGATTAATACTTTCAGTTATTGATTCCATTAAATCCTTATTTAGATTATAAAATTCTGAATGGACTGATGACGGGGTGTATTCCTTGTAGGTACCGTAATTCTTTTCTTTTATTGAGTTTAAGATTGTTTCCGATACTAAATCGTTTGGAATTTCAATTAGCTTAGTATCTCTCTTAATGTTCAAGTTTCGTGATCTCTTTTTTGCTAATTCTAATTGTAGAGCAAGGTCCTTTATTCTGCTAGGTTCTGCTGCTATTGATAGCGGTTCGTACTGGGGTTTAATTGACTTAAGAATGCTTTCGATATTTCCATCGCTAATTACTACATGTCCTGTAATATTTTGAGTATCACTTGCTGCTAATTTATTAAGAGCATTAGCTAATGTTTCCTTTTTAAACGGAAACCTTTTAGTTTGCTTTCCTGGATGAATACACACAAGCAAAGTGGGTACTCCAGTTTTTTCATTTAAGGTCTTTGCGGTTTTGATATGGCCTTTATGAATTGGTTGAAATTCAGATACCAATAAATTTACTTTTTTAACTTTGCGTTGCTCGTCTTGCTGTAAATCATAGGTTTCAAAATAACCTGGGGATTTTTCATCTCCAACAAACTCATTAAACGAAGGAAAATAATTCTCGTATAGTTTTTCGCCCATTGCAACCTGATTTAATTTTTCAATTTGAGAAATCAGGTTAGCTTTCATTGAGTCAGTGAACAGTGGAGAATTTATTTTAATTTTCTTTTTACGAAAGGTATTAATAAAAACTCTGTATATTTCTTTGTAGTTCGGATTCTCTTGAATTATGGGTATAAGAATAGGATCGTTTATTAGATCAGTATTAATGTCAAATTCTTCACGTTTCAAGAATTCTGGCACCTGGATGTCAAGATCACTATACTTGTCTCCGTATTCATGGATGAACTCTACGAATAGATGATTAAGTAAAGATACAAATCTCTCTTCGACGGTTTCTCCAGAAATGGTGAATGATCTTAGGTCAGAAAGTCGATAGCTCTCAATGAAATTCATCAAGTCGCTCACAATTATCCAAATGTAATCGTCGCTTTTTTTACCAACTTGAGGTTTAGGCAAGTTCTTTGAATTATCGTAAAATACCGGATCAACCAATTTTGCCAATACTGCAGAATCGTCAATTGAAGGTCCGTCGTCGTAGAATCTAAACACAACTTCGTCAATTGAACGCTCGTCAACCGGATTTTGAGAATTTTCATCAATGGTTGGGCTGAGTATTGATATGAGATGCTTAGTAAATGATTCAGTCTTGAACTTCTCTGATAACTTTTCCAAAGGGGTAAAAATGAATTCTTGGATCTTTACTTGTTGATCTTCAGAAAGCTTTCCTTGAAAAAGAATTGCTGGTTGATTAACGTTGAACGCTCCTGCCCATTTATTAAGTTCTTCTCTGTCGTGAATTACGCTAGAGGTTTGATAATTCTCATCTAACACCTTTATGTGACTTATCGTTAGCGGGGTCGCTCTGCCTGGAGCATAGTCAAATCCAAACACGTAGTTTTCAGGTAATGATTTTATTGCATCAATCCCAAGGCTCTCAAAATGTTTAACGCCTGGTTCATAGTACTTACTAAGAACTCGGTCGATGTAACTAATTTTGCTGTCCTTTTTAAAGAAGTTAAATTTATCTGTGCTCGCATCTCTTTTGACGCCAAAATACGCGCCTTCTATTTTTTCGTTAATGATGACGGTTTTATTAAGAAGATTCTCCAAGAACTCCTTGCCACGTTTTTCATAAACGTCTCGTAAATGTGATAGTCCTGCCATATTGGTTATTTATTAGGCTCAATGCCCAATAGCCTGCAGCATTCGTTATTAAATGAAACGACTGAGGCTTGATCAAATTGATTGAAAACAAAGCTCAGGCCATTATTTTTATCTGAGTCTGCTAGATTTTTTAATCCGGACTCAATCAATGTTGCCATTAACTGCTGTTCTTCAATTGTTGAATGCTTGCCATCCCAAGTATCTTTGACTCTGTGAGAATCACCGGTTTGACCAGCAACTGAAACAACAAGAGTCTTTGAATTCTTATAGAGATCAGAGCTTATGAGTTTAAGAAACTCTAGCTCAGCTTGACTTCGGCCCAATCGCTTTCTTAGTATTGCCCAAGTATACGCAGATATGATAGCCCTATCGAATATCCAAATCTTGTCCTTGTATTCGGGCCTCAAGTTCATTTCCATGATGGTCATGATATTTCCTAGGCTAAAGTAGTGCAGTGCTGGAGTTTCATCAAGATCGACGAGATCGAGAGCCTTTACGTGATTTGCAAAATAAAACTTGTAATACTCGATTCTTGGATCCTTGTGATTCTCAAGGAATTGATTAATTAAAAACGTTTTGCCAGAGTGTCTGGCTCCTTCTACGAATAGTATCATAATAATTTTAATCTTTCTGCTTCTGAAAATTCTTCCAGGGATCTTGCCGAATCCCAATCTATTTTAATGACTCTGCTTTTGTCGACAAAAACGAAATCGACTTTACAGTTAAGCCCAATATCTAAAAAGTAGGAGGTGTACTTGATGATTTCCCAAAGAGAATCCTCAAATACGGTAATTGAATCAGCTCCAGTAGTTCTTATTAGCTCAATAACGGTCTCAGCTTTATCGCTTTCTCTTCCCAAGAAATAAGTTTTGTCGAACCTAATATTATACTCAGAAAGTAGATCTAGAACCGCAGATTCGCAGGCTTTAACTCGATGAGTTATCAAGTAGTTAAGACAATCGTCTCCAGTTCTTTCAATTGTGTTTGCAATTCCCCTAATGTTGAATTTCTTTGACAAAGATTCTGGCGAATCGAACCATTGATAAGGTTCCATACCCGTTGCTTCGCTACAAGTGTATCCTGGCACCCTAAATAATGTCTCGTCAAAATCAAATATGTTAATATGTGGTCCGTTTTCCATACGATATTTTACTGATAAATAACCTAGTAGTTTTATCTAATATACCAAATAATGAACAGAGTACTAAGACACACACGCGAACACATGGGCAACCGCTATCACCTGGTTAGGGAATGCGTGCAGGCTCAAAAACCTTTCGCGATCTATAATTTCACGAATTCTAAGCAATACAACCAATTTCTTTACGATTTGGACAACTACGGTAAGCTTAATTACGTTTTGCAGACCATTACATCAGTTGACATGTCCAATCGAGCTAGAAGAGTTTTTCCAAGCATTTTTGTAACAAATGAGGGAACTGAAGTTAACCTAGATCAATTCAAAGAAATGGTCAAGGGCTCAATCAAGCACTACAACTTAGACTCTATCGTATGCCTATATGACGGAGCTGTATCAGTTTTCTACAAGAACGGAGAACACCATGAAATCGGAAGTTCTCTGTACGCAAGTAGTAGCATTCAGGAATTCAATAGCGATTTCTATCAAATTGAGGGCATCTATTATTGTTTTATCAGATAAAACTTCGGTCAATATCTTGATAAAATATAAAGATGGAAGAAACTACTCAAAAAAGAACGATTGCCGAAGTATTTAGAGATAAGCGAGAGCTCTTCTCCGGCGAAATCTATACAGGAATCAAGTTACTTGAAAACGTACGTAAGATTCCAGAAGCCCAGGTCACTTTCCTGAGCTTGAGACAGAGAATGTTGGAAGAAAACCACACTCTAATCGAACACTTTACTCAATTGAAAAAGACCTATCGTGAGAAAAAGGGAGAAGAGTGGATTGATGCTTCAAAAAGTCATCAAGTTCGATACAATTCCAATGAAAAGAATACAATAGTCGACGGTAAAACTGCCTCAATCAAGGAAAAACTTGAACAGGTTGAAAATCAAATAGGGTTCTATGCAGAATCAATCAAAACAATAGACGCAGTACTGTTTGGGATTAAAACTCGTCTAGACGTTCAAAAGCTCCTTGACGGACATTAAAATTACTGATACTTGATTGTTAACATTTAAAGTCACAGAGGACAGACGTCATCTACAATTAGTCTCTCACGACCTAAAGGGCGAGCTCAAGGACCTGCAGCTTTATTTTAGAAAGAGGCAAAAGGGCTATCATTTCAATAAGCTTTATAAAAGAAAACTTTGGGACGGCTTTGACAAATTCATTGATCCTGAACTAAAAATAGGGGTCGGTTTGTGGAAAGAGGTCATTAATTTCGGCAAGAAATACGATTATGAGATCAATATTGAGGGCCTTGAGGATCTACTTAACCTAAAATTCACCAAGGAGCAGCTTGACAAATTTGCTTCAGTTTTACTAGATGGAACTGGAATTGACATGCGCGACTATCAGTTAGAAGCAGCCCATCGTGCTCTAAAATACAAGTTCTGTTCTCAAGAACTTGCAACATCCGCCGGTAAAACCTTGATTCTCTATATTTACCTCTCGTTTTTGAAACGTAAAGGCATCATTACTACTGACAAGAAAGCCTTGATTGTTGTTCCAAACATTTCGTTAGTCGGTCAGACCGCTGAGAAATTCGAAAAGGATTATGCGACAGGTTTAATCAACTACAATGTGCTCTCTATTGGAGGAACGAATAAGTATTCTGACAAGAAATTCGATGAGGCCGACTTAATCATATCGACTTATCAGAGTTTAAAGAACAAGGATGCTGAATTCTTCAAGAAGTTTTCAGTTTTGTGTATTGATGAATGTCACACGAGCCGAGGCGACTCAATCAAGAACATTTTACTTTCATCAACTAACGTAGAATATAAATTGGGCTTATCTGGTACAATCAAAATCGAGGAGCAATACTCGGATTTCTTCAAGATTCAAGAATACTTGGGGCCGCTAAGCATGACCCTAAAGTCAAGCTTCTTAATCGATCAGCAACACTCTCCTAACGTCTATATTAAAATGATTAACCTACAGTATCCAGATAGCGAACCTTTCGTTAATCAATACAAAGCTTTGCGAGAATCAGGTCAAGCAGGTAAACAGTTATTTGATGCTGAGCGAGCTTTCATTGTGAGTTATGAACCTAGAGTTCAATTCATCTCTCAATTCGTTAGGAAACTTGGAGGAAATACGCTAATCCTATTCATTAATGTTAAGGATCAATACGGCCAGCGTATTTGCGATAAGATTAGGGAATGGAATGACCATGCGTATTACATCGACGGTGGAGTGGATGGAGACGACCGTGCTGACTACAAGGAGGCAATGGAACGTGAGGAAGGAGCCGTCATTGTGGCAAGTTACGGAACGTTCTCAACTGGAATCGACCTCAAGAAGGTCAATAATATAATATTCGCTGAAAGTTATAAATCTGAAATCACGATCCGTCAATCGATAGGTCGTGGAATGCGTAAGCTTGCTGGAAAGCATGAAGTCACGGTGTACGATCTAATTGACGATCTTGACGGATACATCGTGAAACACGGAAAAGTCCGCGAAGCAATTTATCTTAAGGAAAAATTCATTGTGTCAAAACACAGTTACGATCTAAGTAAGCTTAAGGGTTAACTAGCTTTATCGTAAAGTCACGAGCATCTCCGAATTCAGAAGAAGACCAGGTGCTAACGTAAACGTCCAACTTTCCTACCTTGATGGGGTTTTGTTCAAAACCTTCTCCCCAACCGTCAGAGTATTGACCGGATAACCATTCTTTCATTTCTTCAACTGACAAATCCGATGTTGCGTTAACCTCAACTCTAAACATTCCGTCATCGGTTACCTCAACCGCTTTGATTGACTCAACTCCTGGAATTTCACAAAACTGAACAAGATCAGTCTCATTGAAATCTTCAATCATTTCATCAGCTATATCAGCTGGATCAATACTGGTGTATTGAAGAGGTTGCGGACGATTGCTAGATTGACGACTCATGCTCTGAATTTCGCTCCAAACATCATCAAAGAATTCATCATCAGTTATTTCTTCATCTTGAAATTGTTTGTATTGCCATTCGAACTCTGCTTCATACCCAATTTCTCCCATTGCTTGCATGAATTGGTTCGGATCTCCCCATTGCATTGCATTTTCAGCGTATGCCTCAATGTCTTCTCTAATATAGATTGGCGATTCAAATATGAACGCGTGAGTTGTTGGAAAACCCATTGTCCCAAGTTCACGAGTTGAAGTATCATCCATCGTGGGAGTGTCAGTTTCAGAATTACGATCAAAATCGAATTCTAACTGTTTTTCAGTTGTGAACTGTTCGAATAGTTTAATGTGTTTCATTTATCTTTGCTTTATTTTATGAGTAAATATCGGTAATCCAATCATAGAAAAGATCTTCAGCCTTTTCTCTAAATCTTTCAATTTCTTCTGTTATGACTGCCAGGTCTTCCTTGATTTCAGTAAGTTCAGCGAGTTCCTTATTGACCCAGTTTAGCAAGTCTTGCCTAGATTTCATTGCCTCTTGACCATTCTCAAGCTCATCAGCGCTAATCAAGCCCATATCGGCAAGCTCCTTAATGTCTGGATTGCTCACCAAATTCTTAATTAGTTCAAGATCAGAATCGCCGTTGATGTAGTTCAAATAGTCTTCTATTTGATAACTTGCATCGTCTTCAATATTATCATGAGTCGCTTCAGGGTAAATTAACAACCAACCTCCGCTCTTACCGCCTGCTCCAACATCTTTTATCCATGAAAATGATTGTTTGTAGTCTTCAGCGTGCACTTCGTAAGTTCCTTCCATGTATCTAGCCCAGTCTTCATACATCATTTCATCATTAACATCCTCCAAGTCGTCTTCTCCTCTTGCTCGTGCCCATTTCGCTAAGTCTGGGTATTCATGAATTTTCATGTTCAACGCGTAGTGAGCTCTACCGCCCTCTCTTTCATACCAGTACTTGTTCTCCAGATCATTCAGCGCATTAGATAGTTCTTCTAATTTACCAATGACTTCAGTATCTTGCAGTTGATCTAACTTATTTAAGTAATACGAGCCAACATCTCGATTCGCTCTTTCCAATATGAATTGTGAAAACGTAAATATTCTATTACCTAGCATTCCTCGCTTTACTTATTTCAATCGCCTGTAATTGCTTTACTGCTTTTTTACGGCTTGAGTGAGTTCCCAATACCTTGGTCCCCTTTTTGTTCTTTACTTCCCATTTATCTCCGTGCTTAACGATTTTTTCGTTCATCTCGCTAAACTCTGAAAAACTATGAACCTTATTTTCCTGAATCGCTAATTCCAGCTGTTTGACCTGTGCAACCGCGACTGGTTCTGATTCGGTACCGCAATTGCCAAAGGCAGCTGCGCAGGTTTCAACTTTTTTGACTATCTCGGCTACCTTATCTTTAATAACCTCAAGCTTTTGAACTTGAACTGTCGTTAATTCAGTCGTATTTTCTTCGATCATGTACAGATACTCAAGAAACTGGTCAATTTTTTCCATTTACAGTGATATTTTTGAGGCAATTACGATGCCGAGTATTAATTTAGCGTAAACTAATTTAAAGTGAAAGTAGGTGAATATGATGTTTAAATTCTCCTTTGAGACAGAGATCACGCCTTTTTTCGTGTACATCTTGTTCACCGAGTTTATTACCGAAACTGCTTCAGCTAAAGGTTTTCCTCCAAGTAGAGACTGTATGACTTCGTTAAAGGTTTCCTTGCTTAGTGATGCAGATCGGTCTTTGATTTGATGGAGCCATGCTTCTGCCTCCATTGCAATATCTCTCTTAAGGAAAATGTCCCTAGTCTTAAGGCCCTTGTCTAATCTCTTTGCAATTTTGTCTAGGCTTCGAATCGAGTCAGCAACATTACCTATCCATTCAAGCTCGTCAGAGTACATCGATATCACCATAGTTGATGGTGATCCGATATGGGTAAAATTTATTAAATTAGGGTTCGACTTTTTAAAAGTTGAAAAGTCTTCGTCAAACATCATGGCCATGACCGGCGGCGATGCTACTTCCATTGCAAATTCATCCCCAAAAGGAAAATTCTTCATAAATGGAAACGCCCTGTTAATCTTGGTTCTCTCAGTAGTGACTTCTCTCACCTGGCAACAAGCTTTTTGGTTATTTATTTGGTAAATTAAACCAAATTGTGTATTTAAAGTACAACAAGTATATGTCAAAACAACTCGAACAACAAATCAAATCTCTAGATCTAAAGCAGAATGCAATAAAGATCTTGATTAATTCATTTTACGGCGCCTTCGGCAATAGATACTTCTATTTTCACAATAATGATATTGCCCAGTCAATCACTTTGCAGGGACAAGACCTGATCAAGTTCTCGATCAAAGCAGTCAACCACTATTTCACTCACAAGTGGCATTTGGATACTGAACTTCACGAAAAGCTTGGAATTTCTGGCATGAAGGTCAATCAAATTGAAAGAGAAGCAGCCGTTTACACTGATACTGATTCGGTTTATCTGTGTTTTGATTTTGCAGTTCAATCGGTTGAAGGCCTGAATTTATCCGACCGTGAAGCTCTTGAATTTTGCTTGGGAATCAATCGCCATCGATTGAAACACTATTTTGAACAGGCTTTTGAAAAGTACGCATCTCATTTCAACACAGATAACCGTCAAAACTTTGAGCTTGAAAATCTTTCGCGTGCAGGCATTTGGCTCGCAAAGAAAAAATACGTGCTAAAAGTTTCTTATAAGGACAATAAACATGAGCGTCTTCTAGACAAAGAATCTCTAATCATCAAGGGGCTTGAAGCAATTCAAGCATCATATCCAATTTGGGCACGTAAACATTTACAAGATCTTTACTGGGAACTCTTAGATTTGGGATATAGTTTAGATCTTGAAAGAGACCTAATCCCAAGGCTCATGTCTCTCAAAGAAGAGTGCAGTCAACTCACGATTGATGAGATAGCCTTCAACTTCTCAGTTAGAGTTTACGAAGATTACGTTAAGAAACTAAATCCTCTTGAACTCGAAACTGGCATGCCAATTTACGGAAGAGCAGCAGCTTACCATAACCACCTAATTAAAAAGACAAATAATCAAAAGTACAATCTAATTCGTAGCGGTTCAAAGATTAAGTTCTACTATGCTGCTGCTAATGAACATAATTTTGATATTTTCGCCTATGCGCCAGGAGCCTTTCCTGAAGAATTCGCAATGCCTATGGATAGAGATCAACAGTTCTTTAGATTAATCGTTGAACCTATTAATAAGCTATTAGTAGCAATGGGATATTCTGAGTTGACCCCAAGCCTTGCCCGAAAGGTTGACATAATCAAATCAAGAAGCCGCAGTAAGGAGTTCACTCCAGAAGAAACATTCCCATTGTACGCAGTCAGCTCAGTCACTCTAGAATACGCTGAGATTCCAGAAAGCTGTCAAGATTTCATCGGTAATCCTGATCTGCAAGTTCCTCCAGCAATTTTTCCAATCTATATTTCATCAATTTCAAAATTTGGATTGAATACCGTAATTGTTCCAAAACATGAACTTAAGAAGTATCGAGATCGAGTTGCAAAAAAATTAGGAATTGAAGTAGAAGATCCTTTTGCGATTTCAATTGAAACGATGCAAGACTACTTAAGACAAAACGGGTGGACTGAAATCATTGATAGCCCAAGCGGAGGTTCATGGTTGCAAACTGAAAAGTATGAAAAGGCGCTTAAGAGCGGAAAGGATGTTTACAAAATGGGGTATGATTTAGAAAAAGCCTACAAGAGTGCAATAAAGCCAAAACCTGTTAAAAAATCCGAAACGGTAGAATCCGAATGATAGTTCAGTTAAATCCAACAATACCATTAACTACACCGAAGGGAGAGGGTTATGCTATTGCCGTGATAGACTATGGTGAAGATCATGACCTAAAGTGGGTGGTCATTCAGACCGAAACTGGCGAGATCTGGACTTGGAATAACGGTGATGTCCGTGGAGTCAAGAACATTACTAACGGGAGAGTTAACATAAGTAAAATTAAGAATGAAGATTGAGGAAGTAGCGGCCTTTTTAGAAATTCTCTTACGCAAGAGGTTTCATGATGTACCGGAAAAACAAAAGATTGAAGAGCACAGCTCACGTAAGTTAAATTTTGCGTGTCCAATATGCGGCGACTCTGAGAAAAAGGTCTCCAAAAAACGTGGTAACCTCTACTTGGATACTGGGGCTTACAAATGTTTCAATGACGGCTGCATGGCCTACTTGCCAATAGGTGAGTTCATTGCCCGAATGAGTAAGGAACATGGTATCATGTTGCCGAGCTTCTTATTAGATGGCGATTATCAACCTGTGAAAGTAAAAAGGGTTGAGAACCAGCTTTTGAGATTCTTAACCTCTGATACAAGCCAACTCGTAACCATCACCGACATCATTAACCGGTTCTCATTAAAGAGGCTAGACCTTGTTCCGGAAACATCGACCGCATTTCAATACATCAAGTCCAGGGATCTTAACTTAATCGAGGATTTTGGTGATTGCCTCTATACTGATGCAAGCGATAATAAGGTTTACATATTTAATTTTGATCGCAAGTCAGGTAGATTATTAGGCTTTGCGATTCGCAGCCTGGACCCTAATTCTGATCGAAAGTATATCATCAAGTCCTACACCGATCTCTCTATTATTTTCGCTCAGCGTGGATTGAGCAAGGAATTGGTTGAGGATGCTAACTTCTTGAACAATTACTTTAATATCTTGAACGTTGATTTCACCAAGCCGATTCTAATGACTGAAGGCCAGTTCGATTCACTGTTGCTGGAGAATTGTATTGCAACTTCCGGTGCTTCAAAGGCTCGTAGCATTCTTGCAAACTTGGGAGCAAAGGGAGCTACTCGAGTGGTGTTTGATCGTGATAAAGCCGGCAAAACCCAAATGATGAATTTCATCAAGCAAGGCTACTCAGTTTTTCTATGGAACAAGGCAATCGACTTTCTAAAAAAGAAATACTCTTCAATTGATGAACTAAAAGAGATTCAAAGAATCAAGGACATCAATGATATGTACTCATTCATTCATTCCAAGGACTCCGAGTACAGTCCGCGTGATTTTAATCAATGGATCAATAGCTATTTTAGCGAAACCGTGTTTGACATGGCGTACCTATAAATAACTATATGAAACCTAAAGAGCAGAAGAGCATCAAGACCTTCTTAAAACCACGAGCCGGATCAATCAGACAGGGCTATTTTAAACCCGCATTTCCTGAAAAATACGTCGGCGATCCAACCCAAATCATATTTAGATCAAGTTGGGAATTCAAGTTTCTTAAGTGGTGTGATCACAGCCCAACCGTAATCAAGTATTCAAGCGAACCCGTTGGAATTCCCTATTACAGCCCGTTGGACAAAAGGGGCCACACCTATTACATTGATTTTTACGTTGTGACAAAGGATAATGAAGGTCGAGAACAGGCATGGCTCATTGAGATTAAGCCTGACAAGTACACTAAGCCCCCAACCGCACCTGAGCGAATGACTAATAAACAGACCGCAAACTATGTTTATGCTGCAAAGCAGTACATTGTTAACCAGGCCAAATTTGAAGCAGCAAAAGAATTTGCATCAGTTAGGGGATTAAAATTCGGAATAATTACCGAAAACTTTCTGTTCAAATCAATATAAAAGATAGTAATGGCAATACAGCAAATAAAGGACTACATCGAAACCGGCAGGGTCGAGAACTTCGCTCAACCAGGTCCAAATTATCGGTTCTCTGAGGAATCGATACAAGTACCTTTCCTGATTCCAGGTCATGTCTATACGTTTGTTGCAAAGACCATCAAAGGAAATGATGGATTGCCTAGCCTAGATGACTACACAACAGGCCAGAGCAAAGGAACTAAACCTTATGTTGACAATTATCCAATCTTCATTTCATTGGGAAGTAGCGGGCCGATTGAATTTGGTCTGAACATCAAAGTAATGCCTCAGCAACTAAGACGACGATTCATTCAGACCTACTTAAATCGGATTCTACCTGTGCTGTCTAACCTAACTGATGACAAGGGAGAATTTATAGAATACCAAAAAAGAATCAGGCAACCAGAAATGAATCCGTTCGGCTCGGTGAATAAGAACTTTGTAATGAGCATCAGCCCGTATTCAGGTATTAAATTTGAGTTCCTGGTTGATAAATATAACAGAGACGAAATGAGATACTTGAGCTTGATAGATTGGCCGAATGTGCCAAAGGTCGGGGAGATTAACTACTCTCGTGATGAATCTATTGCGACAAGATCACAAATTTCAGACTTTTTGAAATAACATAACATAAATAAATGGCAGGATTTTTAGATAGCAATCCAGTAAGAGGACTTAGATCAGGTTTAACAGCACTCAGCCGATTCGGTATGAAGTACGATGATCTACTCGTTAAGAATTCCCAAGCAATCGGTTACATTGAGGGCCAGCTAACGGGATTCAACAATTCGTTGGGCGACGACCTAATGAAAGCAACCCTTGCTCTATCGGACACTACGTCTTCACTCAAGAACAAATCAATTGCATTCTTTCAATTGGACTACGTTCAAAAAAGAGAACGTCTTCGTGATCTTGCATCAAACGGCGAGATTGAATTCATTATTGAAACGATCGCGGACGATGCAATCGTCTTCGACCAAGATAATCGATTCTGTTATCCAAACGATCTAGTTGGGGAAATCAACTATCGTGGAAAGAACAAGGACGAAAGATTGAACTACCAGCAAAAAATCTTGGACAAGTACCAAGAAAATTTCGAAAAGATCTATAACGCATGGGGATTTGATCGAGGTATTTCCGCCTGGCAGTATTTCTATCAATGGTTGATTGAAGGTCACTTGGCCTTTGAAATCATCTACGATAATTTGACGAATCCTAAGGACATTATTGGTTTCAAGGAGTTGGACCCATCGACGCTCTATCCTGAAGTTAAAAAGGACTCAAGTGGTCGTATTTACCTACAGTGGGCTCAACGCGATCCAGTCAATCGAATGAATCGTACCCTAACTGATTCGCAGATCATCTATATCTCGTATTCAAATGAATTTAGAACAAAAAGAGTTAGTTTTGTTGAGCGTCTGATTCGTTCGTTTAATCTATTGCGCCTGATCGAGCACTCAAAGGTCATTTGGCACACAATGAACGCTCCAATTCGTTTGAAGACGACTGTTCCAGTTGGAACCAAGTCAATGCAAAAGGCGAAAGAGGATGTTCGTGAATTCACAAATACTCTAAAAGAAGACATCACGTTTGACGGCAGCTCAGGAGAATTAATGGTGGACGGTAAGCCCAACATCTTGTTCTACAAGAACTACGTTTTACCAAAGAATGATCGTGGCGAAGCAATCGATATTGAGGCGCTCGAGTATCCAGGACCAAACTTATCAGGTTCTGAACTCTTGAAGTACTTCCAAGATAAGTTAAAACTTGATTCTAAATTGCCGTATTCTCGTTGGTCCGAGAATCAAGGTTCCTACACAATGAACGCTGAAGGAATCTCAAGGGAGGAAATTCGATACAATAAATTTGTCAAGCGTTTGCGCTCAGCTTTTAAAGAGCTTGTTACCAAACCTCTTTACTTGCAAATGTGTTTGGACGTGAAGGACCTTAAGTCCGATCACCGATTCGCGAATGCGGTTGGTTTAACGTGGCACGATGATAACGTATTTGAGGAAATCAAGACTCAAGAGCTACTTAACAAGCGCCTTGCGACACTTAATGCAATGAAAGCCGTTGTTAACGATGAAAATAAACCTTACTTCTCAACCGAGTACCTGATCAAGGAATACTTAAAATTGAGTGATGAAGATATTGCCAAGAACAAGAGTTATCAAGCTACTTCTGAAGGCGAAGCCGCTGCTGGAGCAGCAGGTGGAGCCGGGTCAGCCGCTGCTCCAGCAGGAGGCGCCGCTGCTACACCAGCTGGAGAAACTCCGGCTTCTGGAGAAACTTCATCAGAAGTAGGAACTAAGGGACAATTGTAACCTTTTAATATTTTATAAATGCTAATAAGAAAAGTAACAGTGATAGGTGGGGCCGGATTCATCGGATCTCACCTAGTCGAACTATTGATAGAGAAAGGCTTCTTTCCAGTCGTCATCGATAATTTTTCAACAGGCAAAAGATCTAATTTGCCAAATTCAGGTATTGATGTAATAGATCTCGACATTACTGAGGATCCCCAGAGGATCGCTGAGATGATACATGGATCAGAATGCGTATTCCATTTAGCCGCATTAACCTCTGTCCAGGAGTCATTAGATCACCCTGACCGATATACTAAAGTTAACGTCGTTGGTACAGCAAATGTTCTTGAAGCCTGTAGAATCGCAGGAGTAAAAAAGCTCGTGTTTAGTTCGACCAGCGCGATTTACGGAAACACTGCAAAGTTCCCGACAGTTGAGACTCAATCGCCTGATCCAATCTCAGCCTATGCTCTATCTAAATTAGTCGGTGAAACTTATGCAAGGTATTATGCCGAAACTACTGACGTTACGACCACATGCTTAAGGTATTTCAACGTGTTCGGCGAAAGAACCAATCCCAGCAGTTCATACCGATCAGTCATTCCAATCTTTTTAGACCAATTTAAAAACGGAAAACCGTTAACGATCACCAATGACGGCCTTCAACAAAGGGATTTTGTCTATGTAAAAGACGTTGCTCTTGCAAACTTAAAGGCAATGAATCATACTCGAAGATTCGATGTTATTAACATCGGCGCCGGTAGAACATGGGCAGTCAATCAAATCGCTGACATGATTTCAAAACGTCGAGAAAATATTGGATTTAGGTTGGAACCAAAGATTAGTTTAGCTGATGTAAGTAGAGCTCAGTCCGTTTTAGATTGGACAGCTTCCACCGATTTAGAAGTGTGGATTAAAGATCAAATAGCGTCGCGAACGCTGACTGGCCGTTAATCTTAATATCAAGGCCTAGTCCAACTTTGTAAGGATCAGCGATATCGTCAAGTGTGAATACTTTAGCGTCTATATTATAAGGCTTTGATAGCAAAACAAATTCTGATATTTGAGAATTCGCCTCTGCTTCCATCTCTGATAAATTGGAAAATTCAAACTCGAAAAGATATTTTTCAGCATTGAATCCAATGTCTTCACCCAAAACTTCACCTGATCTAGTCAGCAACACCATTCTAACCTGTTGAATAGCGTTTTCCAGTGAATCATTTGATTCAAGGGTATCAGCCGTGTAGTTAGGATCCCCTGGCGATCTTAAATATAAATCTTTTCCTATAGGTTGAATAGTTACCATACGTTAATTACCATCTAGCGAAGAACAAAAAGTCCGCTGTATTTTCTCCCTTCATCATCTCAATTACCTGGTTAAGCTCATTTTCAGCTTTAGTAACGAGATTCGTGTAGTTGGGCTTTATTCCACCCGGCAAATTATAGTCAAATGTCGTCAATAGATCGCCCAATCTTAATTTAGCCTTGGCTCTTACGTATCTTTGAAATAATTCGTCGTTATAGAGATCGTCCGATGGAACTTTTTTTGCAATTTGTAAAACAACTGATGAGGTTCTTGGCGTTCTACCCAAAATCATCAGTTTTCGAGTATTCTTATTGTAGTCATAGGCTAGAGTATCGATCGTAAATCCTTTAACTAAATCTAAAAACGAGAACACTACTGTTCTGTACATAATTGATTCACCAATGAACGGCGTTAAGAATACTTCAGAGCCAATGAATTTATTGTCAGCGAAATCGACGTCCATTGTTCCAAACATCGAGGTTGTGCCCTTTGCTTCTTTTACTTCATGTACGAATGCAACGCAATCCGGTAATTGAATCGTTCTCTCCTTTTTGAAAAGCGGGTGGTTGAACACAGCAGAAGGAATCACCATGTATCTTGCCTCAACTGCATGTCTCCAATTGTCATGAAAATATCTTTCAGCATTGGTGATAATACGCTGTATTTCCTTTTCCGGAATTGAGTAAGGTAGCGCTTTTGCAAATGTCAATTCCTCCTGTATGTCGAGTACTAATTCGTCTAAAGTCATTTGACTTGTGTATTTTTAGATAGCTTTGCTAGCCTTGTTCTTTTGCTCTATTTGCTGTTGAACCTGCTTGATTCGGCTCAAGATAGAAAGACGTTTGTCATCCGTGTCAGCATTCGCTAACTCTTTTCTAAGTTCGCGAGTTGCAGTGATTGCATCCATCTCAGATTGAGTATCCGCTGAACTTTCCTTGATCGGCTCAGTTACCGTTTTTGTGTAATCCGGTTCAGTCGCCTTTATTCCAGTAGACAGGCTTGCTCGCTTGACCTGATCAATTGATTTCTCCTTTTTTACTGGAGCTGCAGCTTTAACATCAAGCGCAGTTTTCGGATCTTCAAGTTTCGGACCCTTTACGAATGAATCGAAGTTTAAAATTTTGTTACTCATAGTATTTGTCAATTTTTATTATTTATCGCTGCTCTGATCTGGTTCAAATATTCCATCCACGAATTCGTTGAACGTTAGTACCTTTTTGGTCTTTGGGTTGACTCCTATTCCTGGAGTATTGTTCATTTTCATGTCCCTTCTTGAAATCGGCTGGGTCGCTAACCAATGATTCGGAATTCCACCAGTATGTGTGTTAATCAGATTAGGTTGGATGTTCGGATCGTTACTTTGACTGAAAGCGGCTGCCGGTATTGCACCTGTGCTACTTGTCATATTTTTATCGTGCTCGTTCATAAGATTATTTATTCAGGTCTAGCCAAAATAAAAAAGCCCGACGAGTCGGGCTTCTCAATATCATGTTAGATCGATGAATTACACGGTGACTTTAAAAATCACCTTATCCATATTCAATTCCCATGTACCGGTATTTTGCATGCGGGATGCTCCAATATTAACCGGCTTGCTATAAGTCTCGGTTTTACCACCGTTCATGAAAGTAACCTTTGTTCCGTTTGAGGAAAACGTTCCGTTTTTTG
>Ga0222712_10002075_pt1 | contig 23582 bp, 26 predicted proteins | sample C33_657DmetaG_FD_165043 | JGI IMG/M metagenome (GOLD analysis project Ga0222712, IMG submission 165043) | Estuarine water microbial communities from San Francisco Bay, California, United States - C33_657D | ecosystem: Environmental > Aquatic > Marine > Unclassified | place: USA: California... | reverse complement strand
CTCCAGCTCATGCTCGACCGTGGCCAGCATGAGGACTGGTTTGAAAGCTGGGAAATTCGCATCGAAGCGATTGTGGCCATTTCCGCACTCTGGATATTCTTTGTCCATCAGGCCACCACCAAAAAGCCGATGTTTGACCCCGAACTGGTGACGGACCGCAACTTTGTGACCTCGCTGCTGTTCATGGTGGTGATTGGCATCATGATGTTTGGCGTGTTCGCGCTGCTGCCGCCGATGCTCCAGACGCTGTTCGGCTACACCGTGTTCGACACCGGCATGCTGCTGGCCCCGCGTGGCATCGGTATCCTAGTCGCCATGCAGATTGCGACGCGGCTCGCAGGCAAGGTCGATGCGCGGTTCACGGTGGGCGTCGGCTTCGTCATCACCATCCTGTCATTGTGGGAAATGACCCAGTGGGGACTGATGATGGACTGGAAGCCGGTCTTCTACACGGGTCTGCTGCAGGGCTTCGGCATGGGATTTGTGTTCATCCCAATGAACCAGCTGGCCTTCGCTACGCTGTCGATGAAGCATCGGACAGACGGGTCCAGTCTGCTCTATCTCGTCCGCAGCATCGGCAGCAGCATCGGTATCTCAATCATGACGACGCTCTTCACGCGCAACATGCAGACCAGCCATGAGGATATCGCCTCGAACGTTACGTCTTCGTCCATGGCCGCTGTGGACCCGTCAACGAGCGATCGGTTTCAGGGACTTGGGGACGCGGCGCTGGCGACGCTCAACGGGGAGGTCACCCGCCAGGCGGCGATGATCGCCTATCTCGACAACTTCCAGTTCATGATGATCCTGCTTGTCGCCTTCATGCCGCTCATCCTTTTGCTGAAGCCACCAAAAGGGCCTCCGGGCGCGCCTGTCCACCCCGTCGGGGAATAGCTACATCTCGCCGCGGGACTTCCGGATGGCGTACCATTTTTCAACGTTCGCATTGTGCTCCGCCAGTGTCTCGGCGAACACATGGCCGCCCGTGCCGTCAGCCACGAAATAGACATAGCGGGTGGGTGCGGGGTTGAGGACGGCGGCAATCGCCTCCTTGCCCGGATTGGTGATGGGCCCTGCGGGAAGGCCCGCGCGGGCATAAGTGTTATACCCGTTATCGGCCTGCAATTCGGATCGCAGGATGCGCCGCCCCAGCGGTTTGCCTTTGGTCACCGGATAGATCACCGTCGGGTCGGCCTGAAGCCGCATGCCGGTTTTCAAACGGTTGGAATAGACGCCTGCGACGGTCCGGCGTTCGGACGCTTTGCCGGTTTCCTTCTCCACGATCCCGGCAAGGATGATCGCGTCCTGCGGACTATTCACCACCGTTGCCGCAGACCGTTCGGCCCAGAGTTTAGCCAGTGTCCGCGTCATCGCCAGCTGCATCCGTTCCAGAACGGCACTGCGCTTTTCACCGCGTGTGTAGGCGTAGCTGTCCGGCAGGACAGATCCTTCGGCAGGCACGTCGACATCGCCCGTCAAAAAGGGAGCTGCCTGCAGCCGTTCATAGACCATGATCGACGGCATGCCCGGCGTGACGGTCACAAAGCGCTGGAGCGTTTTGCCCTCCTGCAACAGGCTGAGAATCTCGCCTTCGGACATGCCTTTCTTAATTGCATATTCGCCGGGCTTGATTGGCTCGTCCGAGCCGAACACGCGGGCATAGTTGAGAAAGCCTGAGGCCGACCCGACGGCGCCTGCTTCTTCCAAGGCCGTGGCGGCTGACCGCAGGCTGGAGCCCGGCTGGATAACGACGGAGACGTCCTCGTCCGCCTGCCCCCCGCAGGCGGCAAGGAGAAGGGCGAGGAGCACTGGCAGGAGGCGTTTCATCCCGATACTCCGGTCAAGTGAGGTGCCCCGATTAAACAGCCTTCATCACAAGGCTGGCGTTGGTGCCGCCAAAGCCGAAGCTGTTGTTGAGGATGGCTCGCACCTGACGCTTTTTGGCCACGTGCGGCACCAGATCAACACCCTCTGTCCCTTCATCGGGATTGTCGAGGTTGAGCGTCGGCGGCACGATTTGGTCGCGGATGGCGAGGATGCAGAAGATGGCTTCCACAGCACCCGCGCCGCCCAAAAGGTGGCCGATGGCGGACTTGGTGCTGCTCATCGATGCACCGCCCAGATCATCGCCCAGCACGCGCTTCACGGCGCCCAGCTCGATCGTGTCGGCCATGGTCGATGTGCCATGGGCGTTCACATAGTCGATGTCACCCGGCTCCATGCCGGCCTTCCGCATCGCCATGCGCATCGCCAGTTCTGCGCCCTTGCCTTCGGGGTGGGGCGCTGTGACGTGATAGGCATCGCCCGACAGGCCGTAGCCGACGACTTCCGCATAAATCTTGGCGCCGCGTGCTTTGGCGTGTTCATATTCTTCGAGCACCAGAACACCGGCACCTTCGCCCATCACAAAGCCGTCGCGGTCCTTGTCATAGGGGCGGCTGGCCTGTTCGGGGCGGTCATTGAAGCTGCAATTGAGTGCACGGGCCTGCGCAAAGCCAGCCACACCAAGCGGGTTGATCGTGCCTTCGGCACCGCCCGCCAGCATGATGTCGGCATCGCCATCCTTGATCATCCGCGCAGCATCACCAATCGAATGCGCACCGGTCGAACAGGCGGTGACGACCGCATGGTTCGGGCCCATCAGGCCGTATTTGATGCTGACCTGACCCGAGATCAGGTTGATCAGGCGTCCGTGAACAAAGTGCGGTGAGACGCGACCCGGCCCTTTTTCATGAAGGACAATCGACTCGCTCTCAATGCCCGGAAGGCCGCCAATGCCTGAACCGATGGAGCAGCCTGTGCGCATCTTCAGGTCATCGTCCATGTCGGTCAGACCTGCGTCTTCCATCGCCTGCCCTGCGGCATCGATTCCGTAGATGATGAACGGATCGACCTGACGCTGGATCTTGTGGTCCACGCGCTTGTCCGGATCAAAGCCCCAGGGATGGTCCTTCGGCTTTACTTCGCAGGCGATGTGGCACTTCTGGTCCGACGCGTCGAAACGCGTGATTTTTCCGGCACCGGATTTCCCGGCGATCAGATTGGCCCAGACGGTTTCAACATCCGCACCCAAGGGGGTGACAAGTCCCAGACCTGTTACGACGACACGGCGCATATGCGGCTCCACTTTTCCAGAATCAAAAACGGCTCCCGAACAGGCCGGAAACCGTCTTCGATATCAGCGATTCTTTCAAGGCGATGGCGCCTTTTCGATCAGCCCTTGTTGCTGTCGATGTAAGCAATCGCGTCCTTGACGGTCGAAATCTTTTCGGCAGCATCATCAGGGATTTCAACGCCGAATTCTTCTTCAAACGCCATGACGAGCTCAACGATGTCGAGGCTGTCCGCGCCCAAATCGTCAATAAAGCTCGCTTCTTCGGTCACCTTATCGGCTTCGACGCCGAGGTGCTCGACGACGATCTTCTTTACGCGGTCAGCGGTGTCGCTCATGGATAACCCTTCTCATTCATGTTTGAGCAATAATTCAGGTGCAGCCCTAATAGGCCGCGTTTGGGGATGCAAGCCCTATGGCACCTGTTGTGCCATTTCAGCTTCAGATCATCGCCATCCCGCCATTTACGTGCAGGGTTTGCCCCGTCACATAATTGGCTTCCCGGCTCGCAAGGTAGACAGCGGCGGCTGCAATGTCGGCGCCTTCGCCCATATGGCCTGCCGGAATACGCGCATTGAGCGCTTCCTTCTGCGCGTCGGGCAGTACGTCAGTCATCGCTGATGAGATGAAGCCGGGCGCAATGCAGTTCACCGTCACATTGCGGCTCGCCAATTCCTGCGCGAGGCTTTTTGACATGCCAATGATGCCGGCCTTAGAGGCGGCGTAGTTGGATTGGCCGGGGTTGCCCGTCACGCCAACCACGCTGGTGACCGAGATGATACGGCCAAAGCGCGCCTTCATCATCGGTTTCGCAGCAGCCCGGCACAGGCGGAAGGCGGCTTCCAGATTGATGCGGATCACGTCGGACCAGTCTTCGTCCTTCATGCGCAGGATAAGGCCGTCACGGGTGACGCCGGCATTGTTGACCAGAATGTCGAGTTGCCCGCCGAGCGCGTCCACGGCTGACGGCACCAAGGCGTCGACAGCGGCGCTATCCCCCAAATTGCAGGGCAGGATGACGGTTTCGCCGCCAATTTCGGCCTGAACAGCCTTCAAAGCGTCTTCCCGCGTGCCGGACAGCGCGACCTTCGCACCCTGCGCAACCAGCGATTTCGCTATGGCAGAGCCAATCCCACCCGAAGCGCCGGTCACCAGCGCGGTCATTCCTGTAAGGTCGAACATCAGAGGCCTTTCACCAGAGTTTCGATATCGTCCATCGTCACGATGCTTGTCGCGGCCGCGTCTGGGGCGGAGCGTTTGACCATCGCGGCCAGGACCTTACCGCCGAATTCGACATAGTCATGCACACCCGCGTCAAACATGGCGATCACTGACTCGCGCCAGCGGACGCGGCCTGTCACTTGTTCGACCAACAGCCGCTTGATCGTCTTGGCATCGGCCACAGGCGCTGCCGTCACGTTCGCATAGACAGGCACCAGCGGGGCGAGGAGGGTTGCTGTGGAAAGCGCCTCGGCCATGGCATCGGCGGCTGGCTGCATCAGCGCGCAGTGGAATGGTGCCGAGACAGGCAGGAGGATGCCGCGCTTGATGCCGTGATCCTTCACCAGCTCAATTGCACGCTCGATAGCGGCCTTATGGCCGGAAATGACAACCTGAGACGGGTCATTGTCATTGGCGACGGTGCAGACGTCGCCCTGCGCCGCCGCATCGGCAAGTGCTTGGGCCTTCTCAATGTCGGCCCCCAAAAGAGCAGCCATCGCACCGGTACCAACGGGCGTTGCCGCCTGCATGGCCTGACCGCGCAACTTCAAAAGGCGCGCGGTGGTGGACAGATCAAGCGCGCCTGCTGCGCACAAAGCGGTGTATTCGCCAAGGCTGTGGCCCGCGACAAAGTCTGCCTTCTCGGCCAGGCGGATGCCGCCTTCCTTTTCCGCCACACGCAGCGTTGCGATGGCGTTGGCCATGATGGCGGGCTGGGCGTTTTCGGTCAGCGTCAGCTGATCTTCCGGCCCTTCGGTCATCAGCTTGTAGAGGCTCTGGCCCAGTGCCTCGTCAACTTCCTGAAAAACTTCGCGGGCAACCGCGCTGGCGTCGGCAAGTGCTTTGCCCATGCCGACCGACTGGCTGCCCTGTCCCGGAAAGAGGAATGCCCGCATCTCATCGTCCTTCATCATGCTGCGAATTTTTCGGGCGGTTAGGGGAAGGACTGGCTCATGTCGAGAGAAGCCTCCTGCGGCTTTTTATGCAACGCCGCTTGAACAGCAGGAAATGCACGGCTAAGGGGCGCGCCTGCCTTCATCGGGGTCATGCCCGATAAGAGAGTCGGGGAGTAGCTCAGCCTGGTAGAGCACTGTCTTCGGGAGGCAGGGGCCGGAGGTTCGAATCCTCTCTCCCCGACCACTTTTTGCTCATCATCATTGCGCCAAGCCTGCGACAAATGGGCGCAGAAGTCTCTTAATTCAAAGCTGGGCATGCCGTCGAATAGCATATCGACGCCCGCTTTTTGCGTGTCTGTTTGCCGATTGATCGGGCGTTCGTGTCTTCGTCAGAACGCGCTCAATGCGTAGCTATAGACCTGCATACCAAACAATTTGTTGCATATAAACAACGAATCGTTATAAACGCGCTATGCTCTTCAATCGCATAAGTCTCTTCCGCCAAGAAAAAGGCCTGACGCGTAAAGCGTTGGCAGAAATGGTCTCGGTTAATCCGCAAACCATCGGTTACTTGGAACGAGGCGACTATCGACCAACGGTCGAGCTTGCCTTGAAGTTGGCTCAATCACTGGGGGTTGGTGTCGAGATGGTGTTTGGCCTCGAGCCATTCCCCTCTCTTGCTCAGCAACTTGACCCAAAAACATCTAAGGAGGTCGACCATGGCCACAACTGATCGAGACCGTTTTGCTCGTATCAATCTTAGCCCGCGTTCGGGGAAAATTTTGGGGAGCTATGCGCTGTTTGCGATGCACGGCTGGTTTCTCACTAAGCTGACCCTGCCATCTGCGGACGGCGTCGCCGAATTGCTCGTCGGCATTGCAGCGATAACTGGCATGCTGGCCAGCGTCTTTTTCTTCGTTGGCACCTATGGCGTGATTGCTAACGCGCCCGACGCAATGCTGGATGAGCGTGAACTCGCGGACAGAAATCGCGCCTATTTCGGAGCGTTCAAATACATTGTGCTTATGGCTATGGCCGGTGGAATGTTTCCTGAGTTTCTTGCGAAAGTGTTCGACTTTGACCTCTCCGTCGCGACGATGGAGAACTTCATGCTTCTCATGTTTACCACAGCCCTCATTCTGCCAGGCTTTCTGCTGGCTTGGTCTGATCGGCAGATGGCCGACTGATCAGGGCGATCGTTGAGTCGATCGAGGAACTGTTATCGGCCTGTCGAACTGCTGCGCACAGGGTCCTTCACCCAGATCATCGTGACAGACGCACAGAGCAGGAAGACGCCGCCAAATAGGATCGCGTTGCGCGAATCTCCGCCCAGTAGCGGGTGGTAGATAAGCGGGAAGGTGAGGCTGTGGATCAACATGGGGATGACAATCATCATGTTGAAGATGCCCATATAGACGCCCGTCCGCTCCGGCGGGATGGAGCCGGCCAGAATGACATAGGGATTGCCCATGATGCTCGCCCAGCCAAGGCCAAGGCCAAAGGCGACGATCAGCAGCTGCAGATGGCTGCCCAATTCCGGCATCGCCATCGCGCGGAAGAAGGCGTTGGCTTCGCCCGTCGTGCCCGTCACGGAGGGCAGATAGAGCAGGCTGGCCCCGGCAAGCGCAAGGCAGATCATGTGAAGCCGTCGTGCGCCAAAGCGGCGGGCGAGCGGGATCATCGCAAAAGCCGCAATAAAACCGAGGAAGTTGTAGAAAGCGCCCAATTGCTGCGTTGTCAGCGTGGCTTCCCGAAAGGCGTCGGAGCTTTTGTCGGTCGTGTCAAAGATCGATCGGCCGATGGAGAGCACGCCGTAATTCCAGTAAACCATCATGCCATACCATTGAAACAGGCTCATCCACGCCATCTGGCGCATGGCAGGCGGCATATCGCGGATCGCGTTCCAAATTTCGGCGAGCGTGGCCCCCGCAGTTTTCGGCGCAGCGGCGATCTTGGCCTGCTCCTCTTGCGATAGCGGCAGTTCCGGCACGCGGATGACCGACCACAGGATCGTCGAGATGGAGAGCACCGCGCCGATCAGGAAGGAGACATGGGTGATGTCCGGGATGTTGTGGTCATCCACGGCATTGCGATCAAAGCCGAATCCGTAAACGAGGATAGAGGGCGTCAGGAAAGCAAGGCTTTGCGCCAGCCCGGTAAAGGCGCTCTGGCTCAAAAAGCCCAATTCATGCTGCCTCTCATCCAGCCGGTCCGACACATAAGCGCGGTAAGGCTCCATCGTGATGTTGTTGCCCGCATCCAGAAACCATAAAAGGCTGGCCGCCATCAACAGGCTGGACGAATGCGGCATGAAGAACAGGCCAAGGCTGCACATGATCGCACCGATGAGGAAATAGGGGGTCCGCCTGCCGAGGCGGGAATTGGTCCGGTCGCTCAGCGCGCCGACCAGCGGCTGGACCAGCAATCCCGTCATCGGTCCGGCCAACTGGAGAATGGGGAGGGTGGCTTCATCCGCGCCCAGCCAGGAATAGATGGGCACCATATTGCCCTGTTGCAGGCCAAAGCTGAATTGCAGGCCAAGGAAGCCGAGGTTCATTTCGATGACGCGCAGCAATGATAGCCGTGGCTTGGTTCTGGCCATTTCAATTTCCTCCCCGGCTGTCAGCAGCGCGTGTCAGCGGACGCTAGCCATCACCGCACCAACCTGCAACAATCGATTGCAGAAATTGATACGCCGGTCGGGGCCTCGGCACGTCTGAATCGATTTTTTGTGTCCGTGACCATGGATGCGGGATTGCACATCCGGCCCCGCGACCATATCCACAGCCACCGAGCCGCACCGCGGCCACTCAAAAACGCCCCTGAAGGAACTGCCCAAATGATCGAAGCCGAATGGTGGGACTATGACGACATGGATGAACTGGCCGAAGCTGTGGCCGGAGATGTCGGCTTCATCATCGAAAGCGCACTCGATGCGCGCGGCCAGGCGCTGATCGCGCTGCCCGGCGGCAAGACGCCGCTGCCGATCTATGAAAAGCTGGCCGCTGCACCCATCAAGTGGAAGCACGTGACGATCATCCCGACCGATGACCGGCTGGTGGCGGTGGATAATCCTTTGTCCAACGTCGCGATGCTGGCCAAGGCCTTCATGCCCAAGGGCGCGCGCGTGCTTCCCATCGCGACCGAGAACAAAGACCACAAGGCCGCGGGCAACGCTGCTGATGCCCGCCTGCAAGACCTCCACTGGCCGCCGGATTTCGTCTGGCTCGGCGTGGGCGCTGACGGCCATACCGCTTCAATTTTCGCCGGGCCCGACATGGACGATGCGCTCAACGCCCCCAAGGCGCGCCGCGCGGTGGGCGTTCTGCCCGATCCGTTGCCGCCTGAGGCGCCCGTCGCCCGCGTCACGCTCACGCGCCATTCGATTCTGTCGGCCCGCACATTGCTGATGGTGCTGACCGGCGCCGATAAACGTGCGCTCGTCGAACAGGCGATCAAGGACGGCCCGCTCTCCCCGCTGCCCGTCGGCCGCGTGCTGGCGGATGCGGAACAGGCGTTCGACATTCACTGGTGTGCGTAGGGTCTAAACGACGTCTTTAACCGGCGGTTCCGCATAGGACGCCATCTTCCAAATGACCTCGTCGGGCAGAGATATGATCTGCTTATAGGCCGCCTCGGGCATCGCCTGATGCGGCTTGGCGGGGTCGATGGGCGGCTGCGGGACGGTGCCGCCTTCGCCGTCATAGGCATCGGGATGCATGAAGCGCTCGGCCTCTTCCGGCGTCACGCCGATCTTGGCGAGCGTCGCGGGGTCGATCCAGCGGGCGGGATCTAAGGCTGCGTCAGACCAGGCGACTTCCAGAGACAATTGCTCCGGCCCTGCAAAGTAGATCGACTGGCACATGCCATGATCGATGGGGCCGAACACGTTGACGCCTTTCGTGCGGATGCGGTCGCGCATGGCAATGAGCGCGTCCCTGCTGTCCACCTTGAAGGCGAGGTGCTGCATCGTGCCGCCGGCGGACTTGCCCGCGCCGGAGCCGGCGTGGGTGGTGCCGAGCGTGATGGGGATATCCTTCACGCCGGGCAACTGCACCAGTGAGAAGGAGCAATCATCGGCGAGTTTCAGGAAGGCATGGAGGCCATCGGGCACGCCGTGCATGTCGAAGATGGCGACCAGTTCACAGCCGAGCACATCGGTCAGGAATTCCAGCTGCGTCTTCATATCGCCGGTCATGATGGCGATGTGGTGGATGCCGATGGGCTTGACCATGTGCGTCTCTCCTATTTTGTCGCCGCTACTTGTGGTGCGGCATAGGGCATCACCATCCGCCCGTCGGGGGCCGCCGTAAAGGTGGTTTGGGTGGGATAGGCGAACTGAATCCCCTTTTCAGCAAACAGCGCGAGGATTGCGTTGTTGACGAGATGCTTGCGGCCCAGCGCGTCGCTGGGGTCTGCCTCATGGATTTCGTAAATGAGCAGGAAATCGAGGCTAGAGGGTGCAAAATTGTCGAGCGCGCAGCGGGCAAAAGTGACGCGGTCGACGCTTTCAATCGCGGCTTTCAGCAGGGCGGGCAGCGTCGCGCAGATATCCGGTGGGGTCTGGTAAATGAGGCTAATCGTCTGAAAATAGCGCCGCGTTTCAAACACAGCGAGGTTGCGCAGCTCCTTGTTGAGCAGGTTTGCGTTGGAGATGACAATCTCTTCCCCAGAGATCGCGCGGATGCGGGTGGATTTGAGGCCGATGGCCTCCACAGTGCCTTGGCTGGTATCGAACTTCACCATGTCGCCCTTCTTGAAGGGCTTGTCGAACAGGACGGAGAGCGCGGCGAAGAGATCAGAGAAGATGCCCTGTGCGGCCAGACCAATGGCGATGCCGCCAATGCCGAGCCCTGCCAAAAGACCCGTGACGTCAACGCCGAGGTTGGAGAGGATCAGGATCGTCGCAAGGATGAACAGCCCCGCTGTCAGCAGCACGCGGATGAGCCCCATCGCGCTTTGCAGATTGCCCGTCGGGTCGGTGGTGCCCGCGCGATATTCGACAAGGCCTAGGATCAGCGCGCGGACCCAGACGGCAGCCTGGAGAACAGCGGCGATAACGAACAGAACGCGGATGGGGTAGGCGATCTCGGTCGGCGCATGGGCTGTTGCCGCAACGATCTGCGCTGCCACGGCCACCTTGAACCAGAGCCGCGTCCTCTTCAGCGCGCGGCCGATGATCCCCGGCCAATGCGAACTGGAAAAGCGCGGGCTGCACAAATAGCCGCCGAACAGCTTCACACCGTAAAGCAGTGCGACGATGACTGCGCCGGAGGCAACGCTCAGCGCGATCTGGGTCGTATGGCCATCCAGCCATGCAAGGGCGATGTCGATAATGCGGTTGATGTCGGTCAGGATCGAGGCTTTGGGTGTCGTCATCCCGCCAACCTAGCAACGTCGCGCCCGAGTGCAATTGCCCGATCAGATCAGCGCCGGTGTAGCCTTGCCCCTGATGTGCCGATGACGCCGGACACCGTGTTTATGGAAGCCATCCATGTTGCTTTGGAGGATGCGCCTCTGGCATCGTCCAATCTGCCGCAGATGCCGGACATTTTCATCCAGCCTGAAACGGTGCTGCATTTGGCGCCTGCACCGGTTCCGCCACCGGTTGACCCAATAGAAGAAGACGCGCCGCGCTTGGCCCCGCGTCCCCGCATCGTGGAGTCGCGGGAACCGACGATCGCCGAACTGATGGAGCGCTTCCAGCGCGGACTGGAAACCTTGAAACGGACAGACCCACAGGCGCTGGACGATGTGCCGTTACGTGAGGCGCTAACCCGGCTGGAACGGATCGCGGTCGGCGGACGCTGAAGCCAGCGCCCGCCTTTCCCGCTTAATAGAAGAAGCCGTAAATGGCATCGACCACGCGGCCGTTGCGCAGATCGACGAGCAGAACGTCGTCATAATATCGAACCCAGCGATACGGCCCATAAGCGGGCGGCAGGCGGTATTCATAGGGGTCGTTGATCCAATAGCGTTTGCTGAAGAACAAATTGTCGAGAAAGATCCCGATCGAGAAGCGGCGATAACCGTAATTATAGCCATAGGGATGGCTGTATCGCGGCAGGCGATAGAAATCGCGGTTGTGAGACCGGAAGCTGCGCCAATCATAGCGCCGGTCGCGCCGCCAATCATTGTGCCACCGGTCATAGCGGCTGTCATTGTCGTACCAGCTGCGGTTATGCCAGTTGCGGTCATCGCGGCCATTGGGCGTGCGATAGGCGTATCGGCGGCCATCGCGGTCCCGTCGGTCATTATCATACCGATCCCGATCACCGTCCCGGCGGTTGTTGGTCCAACGGTTGCGATCCTCGGTGCGATTGCGATTGGCCCAGCGTTCGCGGCGGTCGTTGCTCCAGTTCTGACTTGGCTGCTGCGGAACGACGACCGGCGGTGGTGTTACAGCCTGACCATTGTCGCGGTTCCAGCCATAGCGGCGCTGCGGCTGTTCGTCCCGGCGGTCTTCAAAGCGCCGTTCTCCCTCACGGCGACCTTCCCAGCGGCGCGGCTCGGGCGATGTGTTCATCGTGTCCGGCGTGCGGACCGCACTGCGTGACTGTCGGAAGCTTTGCCGGTCGCGATATTGCGCCTGACCTCGCTCTGCGTCGCTCTGCTGAGCAGGCGCTTGCTGGGGCGCTTGCGCCTGCGGAGCGGGGGTAGGCTGCTGCGCCCGCTGCGCCCGCCAGTCGCCCCTCGGCTGATCGACGCGGCGTTCAAAACCACGTTCATCTGCCCGCCTCGAAAAATCCTCCTGCTGCGCCTGTGCGGCAACAGGAATGGCGGCCACGGTCACCAGGAGAAAAGATAGAAGAAATTTACGCATACTCGCCCTCCAAAAAAGCGGAGCGAGTCGCACCCCGCCTCCCAGAAACACAATCTGACAATCGGCAGATGAGCGCTGGCTTAACGAGGTTGCAAGGAACGATTCAGACGTAGCTCCGTTCTTCCAAGAGCCCCAAGGCCTCTGTCTGCTGGGTGGCCTAAGAGACGTATTGGTAGACAAGAGCGATTGTGAATATATGTTACCCATGCTGCTAAGTGTTTGATGTTTATATCAGTGCAGCGATTTTGGGGGAGGCGGCGCGCACATGAGCCTTCTCTATACACGAAGGTCGCCACGATGAATCGGCGACCCATATGGAGGATGCCATGGAGATAATAAGCACATTCCAGTACTCACTGGTTTACAATGCGTTTTCATTTACATTTGCGACGATGGCTGCAGCGACGCTGTTCCTGTGGCTTGGTCGTTCGCAGGTTTCGGCCCATTATAAGACCGCCGTCACCATTTCCGGTCTCGTCTGCGCGATCGCTGCCTACCATTATTGGCGGATTTTTGAGAGCTGGGAAGCTGCCTACACCGTTACAGACGGCGTTCTGACGGTGACCGGCGTCGCCTTCAACGACGCCTATCGCTATGTCGACTGGCTGTTGACGGTGCCACTGCTTCTCATCGAACTCGTGCTCGTCATGCGCCTGTCGCGTGAAGAAACGGTCAGCAAGGCCACAAAGCTCGGCGCTGCTGCTGCTCTGATGATCGTGCTCGGCTATCCGGGTGAAATCGCAACCGACATTCCGACCCGCGCTCTGTGGGGCACGCTGTCGGCCATTCCGTTCCTCTACATCATCTGGGAACTGTTCAGCGGTCTGGGTGCGTCGATCGAACGCCAGCCGGAAAGCGTGCGTGAGCTCGTCAAGAAGGCCCGCTTGCTGACCTTCGCATCATGGGGCTTCTACCCTATCGTGTACATGGCACCTTATGCCGACATTTCAGGCGCATCGGCCACAACGGCCATTCAGATCGGCTACACGATTGCTGATCTCATCGCCAAGGCTGCTGTTGGCGTTCTGGTTTGGGTCATTGCCGTGCGCAAGTCCGAAGCGGAAGCCGCAACAGCGAAGTAAAATGAAAGCTGCTCGGCAGAACCTCTATCCCAGGCCTCTGCCGAGCAACGGCACCGGAGCGTACCCAGCGTATGTTCCGGTGCCGAAATTTTTTTGGCCAGCCTTTGTTAGTCTGACGTTGGCCTTGGCTCTTGATGTGCCGTTGACCGGAAATGGCTTTCTTGCCCTCGCGGCGGTTCTCATGTTGATTGGCGGCCTGCCCCACGGTGCATTTGACATTGCCATCGCGCAGTCCGTTCTTAAGCTAAAGCGGTCTTCGGCCGCCGCCTTCTTCCTCGCTTATGTTGGCGTTGCCTTAGCGATGATGGCCTTATGGGCCCTTGCCCCTGTGACAACGCTTTGCCTGTTTTTGGCGCTTTCTGCGGTCCATTTTGGAGAAGACTGGCGCATGCTCGACTCAGGGCTGCTGCGGGCCATGGCGGGCGCGTCGGTCCTCTGTATTCCTGCTTTTGCCCATCCGGACTCCGTGACAGCCTTGTTCGTTGCGATGGCAGGGCCTGAGGCAGATTGGGTCCGCCGCTTCATCGTCGCTTTCACGCCCGTGGCCGTGCTGGTCACTTCAGTTGGGATGTTGATGGCTGTTCGCGCCGGCCATTCCGGATGGGCGCTGGCACAATTTGCCGCGCTTTTGGCGCTGGCCATTTTGCCGCCTCAGGTCGGTTTTCTGCTCTATTTCGTCTTTCTGCATTCCCCGCTTCACATGCGGGGCGTGGCCGCGACATTGCCGAGCTGGTCTGGCCCGCGGTTCTGGATATACGGCGGCCTGATGTGCTTTGCCTGCCTTGCCCTTGCCGTCCTGCTGGCGCCTGGCCTCATCTCAGGGCAATCGCTGGCGATGTCCGCAGAGGCTTTTCGTCTGCTGTCTGTCGTGGCGGCGCCGCACTTGTTGCTGACGCTGTTCGTTGATCGCTGGGTGCGCACCTAGCTGGCACTTGGTGCAGCTCCGCTTACTCCTTACCTTCCAGCGCAGGCACGCTTCGCGCGGCATCTTCGGCTGAAATTCCGGGTGGTGGGGCCGCGGCGATTCTTTCCAGCCCCAGCAGGACGCGTCCTGCGCGGTGGATGGCGCGGCGGACGCGGGGGTAGGTGCCGCAGCGGCAGAGGTTCGTGATCGCGGCGTCAATGTCCGCATCGCTTGGTTTGGGATTCGCTTTCAGCAGCACGGCGGCGGCCATGACGATACCGGGCGTACAAAAGCCGCACATGATGGCGCCTTCCGCGACCAACGCCTGTTGGACGGGGTGGCTCCGGTCGCGTGACAGGCCCTCGAGAGTTGTGACAAAGCTGCCTTCCACGCCTTTGATGGCAATTTGGCAGGACATGACGGCGCGCCCGTCAATATCCACCATGCAGGCGCCGCAGTCCCCCGTACCGCAGCCATATTTGGGGCTGGTCAAGTTAGAGGCATCGCGCAAGGCCCAGAGGAGCGGCGTATCGGGGTCGATCTGATAGGCGACCGGCTGGTTGTTGACGGTGAATTTTGTCACGCGCCCGCCTCACATCCGGCTGTCATCTTGCCCCCGATCTCGTCTGCTGACCCTGTTGCACCTATGACACGGGCAGGGCGGAACTTGCAATCTTGGCCTTTCTCCTTGATTTTTAGGGAATCGGGGCCTAGTGCCCGCTGGGAACGGCGCGGCGCGAGTTGCGACGACCCTTGTATTTTGGCTTTCGGGGCGGATGACCGCCCTCATATTCGACTTCGGAGTGTGGCTTTTTTATGCAGATTATCGTTCGCGACAACAATGTTGACCAGGCGCTCCGGGCTCTCAAGAAGAAGCTGCAGCGCGAAGGCGTTTATCGCGAAATGAAGCTGCGTCGGCACTATGAAAAGCCGTCGGAAAAGCGCGCCCGTGAAAAGGCAGCCGCTGTCCGTCGTGCCCGCAAGATGGAACGCAAGCGTCTGGAACGCGACGGCGGCCGTTAAGCCACGCGGCTTTTGCTAAACGAAAAGGGGCGTCGGTTCATCCGGCGCCCTTTTCGTTTGCGCTTGGCGCGCGGCAAATGTTGCGGCATAGGCGCGCCCAACATCATGTAGATCAAAACAGAGGTCATCCCATGTCGAATTCCACAGTTCCGATTGCTCCGATTGCCAAGGGCTCGATGCTGAAGCTGTGGGGCGGCGTTGCCATCCTACTGGCGGTCGCAGGTGGCCTTGCCTGGACGGGTACCGCCAAGGCTGTCGGCCAGAGCTGCTCTGCCTCTGAAATGCTGCCTGCAGGCGGCGGTGTTAAGGCGCATGAAGTGACAAGCACCGGTCTGCACTTTCAGGTCCGCAAGGCCGGCACAGGCGCCAGCCCGACCGATGCCGATGTCACGCTCATCAATTATAAGGGCACGCTGAAGGACGGCACGGAATTTGATGCCAATCAGCAGACCCCACTGGAAGTCTCCAAGGTTGTTCCTGGCTTTTCGGAAGCGCTGAAGAAGATGCAGCGTGGCGGCAGCTACCGCATCTGCATTCCGCCCGCACTCGGTTATGGCCCGCAGGCGGCCGGCCCGATCCCGGCGAACTCGATCCTGATTTTCGATGTCGACCTGCTTGATTTCAAGAGTGCGGCCGAACTCCAGATGATGCAGCAGATGATGCAGCAGCAACAGGGCGGGCAGGGCGCACCGGGTGCCCCGACGGGCGAAGGTCAGCCTCAGGCTGTTCCGGCACCGACGGCGGAGTAATACGCCCTTCGTAACGCCCTACCTTCGTCATCCTGAACTTGTTTCAGGATAACAGGTTTGCCTCCTCTTATCGGCTGACATGTGGCCCCGCTCGGTTTTGCTGAAACAAGTTCAGCATGACGATTGGGCGGGCGCCCCTACTCCCCGTCCTTCTTTGCAGACAGGCTCACGAATGTCCGGTCCGGCCGGATGGCGCGCACCCAGCTCAGCGGGTTGAGATAGCTGGACGATCCATCGAGCGAGAAGGTGATGATCTCCGCACGGCCGCCGATGTTTTCCCATGGCACTGGCCCACCAAGGCCGCGCTGCCATTGCGGGAAGCGGCTGTCGGCGCTGTGATCGCGATTATCACCCATCAAAAAGTAATGCGCGTCCGGCACTGTGATTGGGCCATAATTGTCGCCCGGTGAGTTGGGGTCGACGTCCACGGTGTCATAGCTGCGGCCATTGGGCAGCGTTTCGCGCACGATCGGCAGCTTGCACCAGAGCGTCCCATCATCCTTTGCCAAGCGGCGGTCGGGATAATCGTCTGGGGAGCAGGGGTCATTCAGATCCACCGGCACAAGCCGATCCACCTTCGGCGCGCGCGTGACCGGTTTGCCGTTGATGATGAGTTCACCGCCGCGCATTTCGATGCGATCGCCCGGCAGGCCAATGACGCGTTTGATATAGTCTTGGTTCATGCCCGGCGGCGTCAGGATCACAACATCTCCGCGCTCCGGTTCACTGCCCCAGATGCGGCCCTTCCAGTCCGGGAGGTTGACTGCGAGCGATTCGACCGGCTCGCGGAGCACCAGCCAGCGGAAAAGGGCGGGGATGGACGGGATCGTCGGGGACACATGGCTCCAGCCATAGGCGAATTTGTTCACGACCAGCCGGTCCCCAACCATCAGCGTCGGCACCATCGATTCCGACGGAATGTAGAAGGGCTTGGCGATGAAGCTGTGAAAGCCGAGCACGGCGGCCAGCAAAAGTGCGGCGCCCTTAATCTCTTCGCCCCAATTGACCTTGTCATCCTTGCGCTTTGTTTTGGCCATGTCGGTGGGCGTGCTTTCGGTCAGGGCGGGGTCGGGGGAGGTCGTCACGGTCGGGAGGCTTTCGGGAGAGGCAGGGCTTCAATAATGACAAAGGCCTGCGCCCATGGATGATCGTCGGTGAGCGTAAGATGAATGCGCGCCTCATAGCCCTCTGGCACAAGGGCGTCGAGCGCGGCCTTGGCGCCGCCGGACAAGGCCAGCGTCGGCGCGCCGGAAGGGGCATTGACGACGCCAATGTCCTTCATGAACACACCGCGCTTGAAGCCGGTGCCCACGGCTTTGGAGAACGCCTCTTTGGCGGCAAAGCGCTTGGCATAAGTGCCCGCCTGCGTGAACGGACGGCGCGCGGCCTTGGCACGTTCTACATCGGTAAAGACACGGTTGGTGAACCGGTCCCCAAAGCGATCGAGCGACTTCTGGATCCGCTCAATATTGCAGAGGTCAGAGCCGAGGCCGAGGATCATGCGCGATCAGCCCCGCGCCGCGTCCATCCGCGCGCGCATTTCGCGGATGCTGGCGTCCAGCCCGATGAAGATGGCCTCACCGATGAGGAAGTGGCCAATGTTGAGCTCCGCAATTTGCGGGATGGCGGCAATTGGCCCGACATTGTCGAAGGTCAGCCCATGGCCGGCGTGCGGTTCAATGCCATTGCGGGCCGCGAGGGCAGCCGCATCGGCAATGCGGCGCAGTTCGGTCGCCCGTTCCTCACCTTCACAGTGCGCGTAGCGACCGGTGTGCAGCTCAACGACCGGTGCGCGCAACTGAATGGCTGCGTCTATCTGGCGGGCATCAGGTTCGATGAATAGGCTCACGCGGATGCCCGCGTCTGTCAGCCGCGTAACCATGGGGGCGAGTTGGTTGTGGAGGCCAGCCGCATCCAGACCGCCCTCGGTCGTCCGCTCTTCGCGCTTTTCAGGCACGATACAGGCGGCATGGGGTTTGTGGCGCAGGGCGATGGCCATCATCTCCTCGGTCGCCGCCATCTCCAGATTAATGGGCAAGGTCGTGTTGGCCATCAGCGTGTCGAGATCACCATCGCGGATATGGCGCCGGTCCTCGCGCAGATGGACGGTGATGCCGTCTCCGCCTGCCGCTTCGACGACCTGCACCGCGCGCCATGGATCAGGATGGTCTCCGCCGCGCGCATTCCGGATGGTCGCGACGTGATCAATATTGACGCCGAGGCGCAGGTGAGGCGTCAAGCGTCTGCCTTCCGGCTGCCGGGCTTCACGGCCGGGATCGCCGCAAGGTCGGGGGGAAGTTTGTCGGCATCATAAGTGGGCACATCCAATCGGATCAGCGGGAAGAAGGGAACCCCAAGATCGACCGAACCATTGGACCTGTCGACGAGCGACGCCTCGGCAATGACTTCCCCGCCTTCGCGCTTCACGGCCTCGATGGCCTCCCGGGAGGACAGGCCCGTTGTCACCACGTCTTCGACCATCAGCACTTTCTGGCCCGGCTCCAGCCGGAAGCCGCGGCGCAGGCCGAACACGCCATCGGGGCGTTCGAGGAACAGCGCATCCTTGTTCAAGGTGCGGCCCATCTCATGGCCGATGATGATGCCGCCCATGGCGGGCGAGACGACGACGTCGATGGCGTTGCGGATGTCATCCGGCAGGCGACGTGTCGCTTCATCAGCGAGACGCGCGGCGCGGGCCGGGTTCATCAGAACGCGGGCGCATTGCAGATACCTAGAGCTCCGCAGGCCGGAAGACAGGATAAAATGCCCTTCGAGCAAAGCTTCGGCGGCACGGAATTCGTTGAGGATATCGTCGTCTGTCATCATAACGGGAGAATCTGCCCTTCGCTGACTGCTATATGTCTTGCAAACCCGTCCATTAGGGATGGTAGACAAAGCCTGCAATGCTGTGTGAAAAATGCCGCTTGAATCGCTTGAGCCTCATATGTTTCGTGCGTATAGGCCGCAGCCAAGCGTCTCGATAAGAATAGTCGCCAAAGCCTTTTTTGCCCGGAATTCCGGGCCGCAACATGGAAAAACAGGTAATGAACAAGCTGAGATCTGCCCTATTCGCAATCGGTTTGGTGTTGGCACCGGCTGTTGCGATGGCGCAAGGAACCCCGGCTGCACCTGCGCCGGTCGCCGCCGCGCCTGCGCCTGTTGCCGCTGCCCCCGCCCCTACGGCGGATAGCGCTGCTGCAACACCTGCTGCCGATCAAGCCAAGCCGGAAGCCCCGATGGCGCTCGTGCCCGTCGATGGCATTGGCCAACCGGTCAACGGTAAACTCGGCATCCAGCCGCAGGTGACGGTGAATGGGGAGCGCGCACAATGGTTTCATGATGCGATCCTCCTTCCGGTAATCACGGTTATCTCGCTGTTCGTTCTCGGTCTCCTGCTCTGGGTGATCGTGCGCTATCGTCGTGCGGCCAACCCCGTTGCGTCGAAGACGAGCCACAACACGCTCATCGAAATCGCCTGGACGCTGATCCCCGTGATCATCCTCGTGGTGATCGCTATTCCGTCGATCAGCCTGCTTGCCGCGCAGTATAAGCCGGCCGGCAAGGATGCGGTGACGATCAAGGTTATCGGCCATCAATGGTATTGGAGCTATCAGTATCCAGACCATGGCGATTTCGAAATCGTGTCCAACATGCTGACCGATGCTGAAGCCGCCAAGCGTGGTGAGCCCCGTCTACTGGCTGTCGACAACCGTCTCGTTGTGCCCGTCGGCACCGAGATCAAGGCGATTGTGACGTCGGAAGACGTGATCCACTCCTTCGCGGTTCCGGCCTTCTGGACGAAGATGGACGCTGTTCCCGGCCGCCTGAACGAAGTGACGTTCAAGGTCGAAAAGGAAGGCCTCTATTACGGCCAGTGTTCCGAACTTTGTGGCGCGCGCCATGCCTTCATGCCGATTGCGGTTGAAGTCGTGTCGAAGGAAAACTTCGCGAAATGGGTCGCGGCCAAGGGCGGCAAGATGCCCGGCGCTGAAGCCGTCGCCGCTCCCGCTGCCACTCCTGCACCTGCCGTAACGCCGGCTGCCGCACCTGCGGCGGCTCCGGCCGAAGGCGCAAACGAAACTGCTCCGGCTGCTCCGGCCGCCAACACCAAGGCGTAATGACAATGACCACCGTTGCTGCAACGCACGATCACGCACATGATCATCACGACGCGGACCATCATCCGGGCTTCTTTGCCCGTTGGTTCATGTCAACCAACCACAAGGATATTGGCACCCTTTATCTGATCTTCGCAATTCTGGCGGGGATCATCGGGGGCGGTATCTCCGGCCTGATGCGTGCTGAGCTCGCACAGCCGGGCATCCAATATCTGACCACCTGGGCTACCATGGTGGAAGGCGAAGGCGCCAGCATTGATCAGGCCTACCATTTGTGGAACGTGCTCATCACCGCGCACGGCCTCATCATGGTGTTCTTCATGGTCATGCCAGCGCTCATTGGTGGCTTTGGTAACTGGTTCATCCCGATCATGATCGGTGCGCCGGACATGGCGTTCCCGCGTATGAACAACGTGTCGTTCTGGTTGCTGGTTCCTGCCTTCATCCTGCTGCTTGGGTCGGCCTTCGTGCCCGGCGGCACGGGTCTTGGCGCCGGTACCGGTTGGACGGTCTACGCACCGCTTTCGACCTACGGGTCGCAGGGGCCTGCCGTCGACATGGCGATCTTCTCGCTCCATCTGGCGGGCGCAAGCTCGATCATGGGCGCGATCAACTTCATCACCACCATCTTCAACATGCGTGCCCCGGGCATGACGCTGCACAAGATGCCGCTGTTTGTCTGGTCGGTTCTGGTCACGGCGTTCCTGCTTTTGCTGGCTCTGCCGGTTCTGGCTGCCGCCATCACCATGCTGCTGACGGACCGTAACTTCGGCACGACCTTCTTTGATCCGGCCGGCGGTGGGGACCCTGTTCTCTATCAGCACCTGTTCTGGTTCTTCGGTCACCCTGAAGTGTACATCATGATCTTGCCGGGCTTCGGCATCGTCAGCCAGATCATCTCGACCTTCTCGAAAAAGCCGATCTTCGGCTATCTCGGCATGGCCTATGCCATGGTCGCGATTGGCGTTGTCGGCTTTGTCGTGTGGGCACACCACATGTTCACATCCGGTCTCGATGTGAACACGAAGATGTACTTCACGGCGGCCACCATGGTCATCGCGGTGCCGACCGGCATTAAGATCTTCTCCTGGATCGCGACAATGTGGGGTGGCTCCATCCGCTTTACCGTGCCGATGGTCTGGTCACTCGGCTTCATCTTCATGTTCACCGTTGGTGGCGTGACGGGCGTTGTCCTCGCCAATGGCGGCGTCGATAACTACATGCACGACACCTATTATGTTGTGGCGCACTTCCACTACGTTCTTTCGCTGGGTGCGGTGTTCTCGCTCTTCGCGGGCTTCACCTACTGGTTCGCGAAGATGAGCGGCCGTCACCTCAACGAGTTCCTGGGCCACCTGCACTTCTGGGTGTTCTTCCTCGGCGTGAACATCATCTTCTTCCCGATGCACTTCCTCGGGTTGCAGGGCATGCCGCGTCGTTATCCGGATTATCCGGATGCCTTTGCCTACTGGAACGAAATTGCCTCAATCGGCTATGCCATCATGGCTGGCTCGATGGTGATCTTCTTCGTCAACATTGCCTATGCGTTCCTCGCTGGACGTAAGGCGGAAGGAAATTACTGGGGCGAAGGCGCGACGACGCTCGAATGGACCCTGTCCAGCCCGCCGCCGTTCCACCAGTTCGAAACACTGCCTAAGATCGACTAAAGGGCAAGATCGACCAGAGGTGCAGCATGGCCCGTTCCTCTGGTCTTAACTGAAACATCCGGTGGCCCGGTCTGCTCTTAAAGGCAGACCGGGCGCTGGTATGAAGGCTGGAAACAGCGTTAAGAGCTTATGACAAGCCTGAGCGTGATCAACACACAGACCCTCCCGGCGGATTGGCGCGATTTCCTCGCGCTGACCAAGCCCCGGGTCATGTCGCTCGTGGTGTTTACGGGGCTGTGCGGGCTGATTGCTGCGCCTGTGCACATCCATCCCGTCCTCGCTTTTACCGCTGTGCTGTGCATCGCGCTTGGCGCAGGCGCCGCAGGTGCGCTCAACCAATGGTATGAGTCCGATATCGATGCGCTGATGAAGCGCACGCAAGACCGCCCGCTTCCGGCTGGCCGCATGGACCGCCAATCCGCCCTGCATTTTGGCGTTGGCCTCTCTTTCTTTTCGGTGCTGACGCTTGGCGTGGCGACCAATTGGTTTGCAGCTGCCATCCTTGCGGCGTCGATTCTGTTCTATGTGCTCGTCTACACGGTCTGGCTCAAGCGCCGGACCCCGCAGAACATCGTCATTGGCGGCGCGGCAGGGGCTTTCCCGCCGATGATCGGCTGGGCGGCGGCAACGGGCGATATGAGCCTGCTTCCGATCCTGCTGTTCGGCATCATCTTCCTTTGGACGCCGCCGCATTTCTGGGCCTTGGCACTATTCGTGAAGACTGATTACGCCAATGCCGGCGTCCCGATGCTGCCGGTTGTGGCCGGGGAGAAAACGACCCGCACGCAGGTGCTGCTCTACACCTTGCCTATGGTCGCCTGCGCTGTCGCCCCGTTCGCATTGGGGATGCTCGGGTTGATTTATGGCATTACGGCCATCCTGCTGTCCGTTGTGTTTCTGCTATTGTCCGCACGTGTTGCTTTCCGCTCCACGCGGGAAGGCGATTCGATGGCGCCGGAAAAGGCCCTGTTCGCCTTTTCGATCGTCTATCTCTTTGTCCTCTTTGGGGCGGTCGCGGTGGACCGTATGGTATTGGCATGAGCGACCAAGACGAATTTAACCGGCGCCGGCAACAGCGCTCAATCGTGACGGCAGTGCTGCTGGTCGGCATGTGCCTGTTGTTCTACTTCATCACTCTGGCGAGGATTGGGTAATGAACGCGACTTTACGGACAGGCATGCTGGCAACGACGCTGGCGGTGACGATGGCGGGTGTGGGCTATGCGAGTGTGCCGCTTTACCGGCTCTTCTGTCAGGTAACGGGCTTCGCCGGGACGACGCAAAAAGCAATTGGTGGCACCGCCCCGGGCGCTGTGGCCGGGCAAACCATGTCGGTACGCTTTGATGCCAACCATAGCCCTAGCCTGCCATGGAAATTCCATCAGGAAGTGAACCGTGAGGTTGTGAAGGTCGGGGAACAGGAGATTGCCTTTTATGTGGCGAAAAACCTGTCTGACAAGCCCGTCAAGGGCACTGCGACCTTCAACGTGACGCCCAATCAGGCCGGCAAATATTTCACCAAAATCCAGTGTTTCTGCTTCACCGAGCAGACGCTGCAACCGGGCCAGCAGGTGCGGATGCCGGTTGTCTTTTACGTCGATCCGGCGATCCTGAAGGACCCGGCGGCAAGGGATGTTGAAGAAATCACGCTCAGTTACACCTTCTATCCGGTGGACGAGGCGAAAAACCAAAGCTAAGCGATTTTCGAATTCACAGGGAAAGCATTGACGATGGCAGGCGCAAAGAACCACGACTACCATATCCTACCGCCCAGCATTCACCCCTTTGTCGGGTCAATGTCGGCGCTCCTCGCCTTTGGCGGGTTGGTCATGTGGATGCATGAGATGCCTTATGGTGGCATCGTGTCCAGCATTGGCTGGATCGGCATCCTCTACACCTTCTACGCTTGGTGGTCGGATGTTGTGAAGGAAGCCCAAAGCGGTGATCACACGCCGGTGGTGCAGCTCCATCTGCGCTACGGCATGATC
>Ga0222712_10002074_pt1 | contig 23582 bp, 14 predicted proteins | sample C33_657DmetaG_FD_165043 | JGI IMG/M metagenome (GOLD analysis project Ga0222712, IMG submission 165043) | Estuarine water microbial communities from San Francisco Bay, California, United States - C33_657D | ecosystem: Environmental > Aquatic > Marine > Unclassified | place: USA: California... | reverse complement strand
CCGATGGCATCTTGAATTCCATGGCCCCCGATGCAATCGAAAAAGCTCGCACTGATTTCCTCAACACACAATCAGTGGGTCAGCGTCGTCAATTCGACCTTCATGGTGGTGACGTCAACAAATTAGAGATTCACCCAAATGTGTGGGCTGGTATTGGCCTTGTTCGTGGTGGTGTCGGTACTGCGCTCGTCGGCAGCTACGAAGAAGTCGCCGACCGCATTGTGGAATATCACAACCTCGGAATTGATGCATTCATCATGTCGGGCTACCCACATCTCGAAGAGGCGTATTGGTTTGGCGAAGGCGTGATGCCCATCTTGCGCAAGCGCGGTTATTTGCCTGCACTTGAAGGTGGCCCAACAAAGGTGTTCTCATTCCGATGAAAAAGATTGGTCTTCTTCTCGTTGGGCATATTGATGCCGGCAGCCTGCACGTGGGTGGCGATTACCCCGAGTTGTACGCGGACATCTTGGGGCCAAAGGGCATCGAACTCACTACCTATCGTTGCGACGAGGGCCAGATGCCTGATTCGTTGTCCGAACAAGACGGTTGGATGTGCTCACCCAGTCGCCTGAGTGTGTACGACGATCACGCATGGTTGCGCGATGTGGAACAACTGTTGCGCGACATGGTGGCGAAAGAATCTCCGTATGTCGGCATCTGTTTCGGTCATCAATTGATGGCACAAGCGTTGGGTGCGACCGTTGCAAAAGCCGATTACGGCTGGGGTATTGGCGCCAAGCACTACCAAGTTGTTGCGCCTCAACCATGGATGGATTCTGCTGATGACATCGTGTTGGCAGCTAGTCATCAGGATCAAGTGCAATCACTTCCCGATGGAGCACGTCTCCTTGCAAAGTCCGACTATTGCCCTGTGGGCGGAATGCTCATTGGCGACCGTGCCTGGACACTCCAGATCCACCCCGAGTTCACGCCTGCACTGGCGGACAGTTTGTTGGCGACTCGTCTTGCATTGTTCGGTGAAGAAAAAGCCAATGCGGCACGTGCCACGTTGGCCGAACCACTGCAGCAAGAACGCATTGCTGGCTGGATCTCAAACTTCTTCCATCAGTTCTAATGTCTGATACCCGACAACGCCTGAACCGTTCCATCGTGGTGGAAATGGCCGCAGCCATTGCAGATGCAGAAGGCATCGACGCTGTCACCTTGCAACGCATTGCAAATGATGCAGGCGTGAAACAGCCGGCGTTGTATCGGCATGTCTCTGGTATTGAGGAATTATGGATGTTGCTGTCACTACGCGGGCGCGATGAATTGGTGCAATATTTGACCGCCGCAATGATGAACACACAGCGCGACGAAACCGTGCGAACTGTTGCTCGTGCATGGCAACGATTTGTCCGAGAACATCCAGGTTTGTACAGCGCAACAGACCGCGTGCCCTCTGTCGGCGATCCGGACATTGAAGCATCGCTTTCGCGCGTGGTGGTCACTTTGACAAATGCATTGAACGACTATGCGCTCAACGATGATGTGCGGGCTCATTGCGCTCGTTCGCTGCGTAGCGCGTTACACGGTTTCTGTGTTCTGGAGAAAGACCATGGCCACCCAGAACCTCAAGCAATCGATGCGGGTCTCAACAACCTCGTTGAGCTCTTCTGTCGAGGAATTGAAACCCTCGAGAGCTAGCTCTATTTCAAGGTGACGAACGGACCATTCCACGTTGTCTTGGAGCCATTCTTCAGCCCAGCAATGAGGACTACTCGGTAGCGTCCCTTTTGCGATGCAGTCAGCGCAGCAGTTGCAGTCGTAGCAACTCCGGCGCTCACCTTTGCTGAGCCGACCTTCTTGCCAGATGCATCCCACAACTCAATTGCATATCGAACAACCTGCTTGGTCTTCACGGAGGCCTTTGGTGTTACCGCTGCAACCGATACGGTCAGGTTCTTCGTGAAAACACCAACGCTGGTGGCAATGTTCTTTGCTGGTTGCTTTGCAATTGTCACGGCACTTCCTACATTCGTTGGGAAGTAGGCAACTTGAATCGCGGAAGAGGCAACTGAAGTTGCACTCAGTTCACCACCAGATCGAGCATTCACAGTGAAGGTGTACGACACGCCAGCCCTCAGACCCTTCACCACGCAAGTTGTCTTTGTCGTTGTGGTGCAGAACTTCTTATCGGGGCTTGAAATCACCGTGTAGGAAGTAATCGGACGACCACCATCATCTTCCGGCTGGGTCCAACTCACTGTTGCGTTTGTCTTTGAAAGACGGGCTGCAACATCGAGAGGCTTTGAGGCAGAAGTTGGCGTTCCCACAATCTTGTAGATCGCGGTGGTGCCACTCAGCTCATGAGCAACTATCAACAAAGGTTCTCCCGTTGGGCTATCTGTTGCCTTCACAAAGAGCAATCCTTCAGGGGAAACATCTCCTGCTGGCGCACCAGCCGTTGTGAAGTTGGCCCCACCGACCCCAGTAAAAATTGAGGAGTTCACGTAGTTCAAGTACTCAGGCTTTGTTGGATCAGTGATGTCAAATGCCATCACGCCACCGATGCGTTCAAGTCCAACAAAAGCAACCGTACGTCCATACACCTTGCCAACAGCAAGACCTTCTGGCTCTGGGCCTTTGTTGTCGCTGCGAGTGTCTTTGGCGTTAGGCGTTCCGGTTCCGGTGTTCCAGTCAGCACCAAAGTAGTTAGGAAGGATCTCTGCGATCTTGCGCTCAATCATGTCTCCGGTGTCAGCAACAACAGTTGCGCCAGCGATTTCACTTGTACCCGCTGGGCTCTTCCAAATAGTCAAAGACCGAGCGCCAAGTGTGTAGAGCGAAGTGAAATCTGTCGATCCAACAGCAGTCAGTGCAGTGCCGCCGTTTGTATACGTTGCAGGTTCAAAACGGGTCATGCCAAGACGACCAAGGTTTGAGTTAGTTGCAAGCGTTGACGCAAGAATTGTTCCGTCCACCCCCACGGAAGAAACTCGTGCATCTTCCGCTTGGGCAGATCCCGTGCTTAGTCCACCAAGTAAGCACTTATATTCACGAGCATCACCTTCATTGGCTGTCGCGAAATAGTGATTTCCTGCAGCATCTGTAAAGGCAGCAATGGCATCTGGTTCATACATTCCCTTCACAGGCCAGTTGGCGATGTTGATGCCACCGTTGCTGGATGAATCTTGGTCTGATGGATCGAGCCCGTTACCTGCTGCGTTGAAGTCCTTGTAACCGAGTCCCAACACACGAACAATCTTCTTTGCAACGATGTCAATCTCCGCCACTGAGTTATTCTCCTGCAGAGTGACGAAAGCCTTTTTGGAATCGGCTGAGATTGCGATGTACTCAGGCTCCATGTCCTGTGCGACGGTTGCACCAGGACCATAGATACGACCACCTGCTGTACGGATATCTGCGGCACGAGTATTCAGATGTGCGAAGTCCAGGGTTGTGGCGGTCAATGTCTTTGCGGTGACGTCAATAATGGACACCGAACCGTGTGGATCGGTTGTTGTCGGAAGGGCACCATCGGTCAAGCAGTAATCACGAGGTTCACCTTCGTTAGCTGAGAGGACTGTCTTTCCATCTGGGGAGAAATGAACGGAGTCTGGCAAACTGCCGACAACGATTCCTTCAGCTGCACGTGGGTCAATGGTTCCATTGACGTCCATCAAGAAAACTTTTCCGGCAGATTGGTTATTGCCACCCACTGCAGCAGCGGCTGCAACCAAGCCTGACTTTGAAGCCACGCTTTGAATTCCGGTCACACCCAGCGCACCAAGATCGGCGCTCTTGATGAACACTGGTGCACTTGGATTCGAGATGTCGAAGAAGTCAATCTTGTTCGTCGCACCGTTGGTTACAAACAATCTCTTTGATGCTGCATCGAATGCTGCGATTTCAGAGCCGGCGTTACCGACTCCACTGTTCGCGCGTCCGAGAAATTCAAGAGAAAGGCCGTTTGCAGCAGATGCCACTGAAGTGGAATCAGTTGGTGGCACTACTGCTGCAGTGGTTACAAGTCCAACTGCAAGACCAAGAAAAGAGAAGAAATGAAGGCGACGGGGTAAACGCATGTCGTTAAAGTAAATGACATGAATGAACTATCAATGTCTTGAAGATTGAATCTGAGAACTTTTATATGAACTCTTCTACGAGAATAGATAAGTCTTCTGTCGCGAATAATTAGCGATACTGGTCAATCTTGTTTGTTTGCCAGGTGGTTGCAAACGACACCGCGCCAAGAAGTAACGCAATCAGCAAATTGATACCCAGCGGTGTAAATGAACGTGGCAATACATAGTCACGGAAAACATGCACGACGGGCAATGCGACGAATCCAATCGCAAGAAGTCCAAGTCCCGCCTTGTCAATCACCGTGTCGGCACCGCCATCTTCATGGAAGATGTAGTTATGCCACAGCCCTTCCACGCCTGGTACAACACGATGATCTGCTTTCTTCTTGCGCGCAATGAAGCGACCCGCAACAAGGGTGATGCTGCCAAGAGGCCAGCCCCACCAGCCCGTACTGCCATTCCATTCACATACTCGCCCATCGTTATCGCCATCAAGACCATGAATATCTGAACCCTGCTGTTCGAATTCATGTTGAGCACGTTCACGAGTTCCGAAGTCAGGACAATTCAGATCACCGGAACTTGCGTACGCAGCACCCGGTGCGAACATCAGAAAAACCGCACAAAACAGCAATAGACGAAGAGCTATTCGACGCATCGAGATTTACGATTTTCTCTTCAGTCTTTGTGCGCCAAACGTCAGCGCACCAAGAAGAACTAGACCAACAATCACGAAATACAGCCACGCAAGATTTGACGACGTCTGACCAGACGTATCGTCATCCACTGGAGCAACAGTGTCGGGAACTGTCGTCGTTGTCGTCGTCGTACTGGTCGTTGTCGTGGTTGGCGCTGTTGTCGCCGGCTTTGACGTGGCCTTCGCCGGAACCGTTGTCGTCGTCGTGGTCGTTGTTGTTGTCGTTGGAACGACGACCGGAATCCACTGTGCGTACAAGGTGACAGCGCGTGCTGGCATCACAAAAGTTGCATTGGCATCAAACGACGTGCCGGATCCGTCAGCAGCAGTATTCCAACGGCTGAAGGTAAAACTTGGCCGCGTCAAATCTGCAGATGCAACAGTGACCGATGAGAAATACTGCACGGATTGTGTAGTCGGCAGAGTTCCGGAACCACCGTTGACGTTGTAGGTCAATGCATAGGAGTTAATGGACCACTGCGCAAAGAGCGTCAAGCTAGATGCTGGCATCGTGAAGCTTGCACCTGGGTTATGCGAAGTCTGTGCAGAGTCTTCCCATCTCACAAAGGTGTAACCCTCGCGCACGGGGATTCCCGTTGGCAGCGTGACAGACGTACCAGTTGCACCAAATCGGACATCAGGAGCGTTAGCGCCACCCACTGCATCAAAAATCACTGCATTGACATTGCGTGTCCACTCCGCATACAACACAACATTTGCTGCGCCGAGTGTCAGAGATCCGCCCGATGCCAATTGAGTTCCACTTCCATTCGCGGCTGTGTTCCAACCAACAAACGACCAACCTGCTCGCGTCAACGATGGCGTCGCAATAGTGATTGAAGATTGGAACTGTGCAGACTGAGTTGTCGGAGTTGATCCGGTTCCACCGTTCACGTCATAAGAAACGGTGTAGGTGTTCACGCTCCACTGTGCATAGAAGAAAATGTCATTTGCTGGCATTGTGAACGAAGACGGCGTGAATGCTGAGCCTGTCCAGGTGTAGGTCGTACCCGATCCATTTGCAGCTGTGTTCCAACCATCGAAGGTGTAGCCCGAGCGCGTTGGAATAGTTGTTGAGAAATTGACCGTCGCATTGGTGGAGGAAGTGATGGCAGTAGGTCCACCCGTTCCACCATTCATCACGTAATACACGTCGTTGATGTCTGCAACCCACACTGCATACAGCGTGCTGTTTTGTGCAGGAACTGGGAATGTTCCACCAGCAGCAAAATTGGTGCCTGATCCATTGGCCAACGTTCCCCAGCCCAAGAAGGTGTAACCCGAAAGAGTTGGAGCGACAGATGACAACGTGATGTTCGACAAGTACGCACCATTCGATGCCGCAGGGGCACCAGTTCCACCATTTGCGTTGTAGCTCACTTGATACGTCGTCGGCGTCCACTGCGCATACATAGTCAAATGAGTTGTTGGCATTGTGAATGTGGCGCCGGCCGTATACGACGTTCCAGAACCATTGGCAACCGTATTCCAACCGGTGAATGTGTAACCCGAGCGAGTGGGAATCGTTGCCGAAAGCGTTGTTGACGAATCAGTTGTTGCAACAGAATTTGATGGTGCACCAGTTCCACCATTTGCGTTGTAGGCAATGTTGTTTGCATTTGCCGCCCATTGGGCGAACAAAGTGACAGCAAGAGCTGGCATTGTGAACGTGGTGCTTGGTTGGTAGTGCGTGCCACTTCCATTCCGAGCTGTATTCCACGAGACAAGCGTGTATCCCGATCGAGTGGGTTGAGAAGCAGACACGCTAAACGTGGCGTCGGTCTGCGCGCTCGAAGATGCCGGTGGTGCAACACCACCGTTGGCGTCGTACGTCACTGAATATGTATTTGCAAGCCAGACCGCATACAAAGACACACTCGATGGCCCCATCACAAATGTGCTGCCCGATGAGTAATCGGTGCCCGAACCATTTGCTGCAGTATTCCAACGCAGGAACGTGTAACCGTTTCGAACTGGGAGCGTCGATGACACTGTTGCGGTTGCATCTGTTGCGACAGAAGATGTCGACGGTGCAGCGCTTCCTCCATTTGCGTTGTACGTCACTGTTTGTACTGTCGCGGTCCATTGTGCGTACAGAGACACGTTATTTGCAGGCATGACGATCGAAGCGCCCGACGCATATGAAGTGCCGGAACCATTTGCAGCGGTGTTCCAGCCACCAAATGTGTAGCCAGAACGTGTCGGCACCGTGGCCGACACAGTGATCGAGGCAGAGAATTGAACACCCGATGCGGTGACTGGGGCACCTGAGCCGCCATTCGCGTCATACGAAATTGAATACGTATTGACCGACCACTTTGCATACAGAGTGACATTGGCTGTCACAACAAGCGATGTGCTTGATGAGTAATCACTGCCAGAACCATTTGCAGCGGTGTTCCAGCCACCAAAGGTGTAACCAGATCGTGCCGGCACCGTGGCCGACACAGTGATCGAAGTGTTGTAGTTCGAGGTTTGCGACGACGGTGCACCGCTACCACCATTTGCGTCATACGAAACGGTGTACGAGTTAATGGTCCACTGCGCATACAACGTCACACTCGCACTACTCATGGTGAATGTTGCGGGTGACAACACCGTTCCATTCCAGTTGTAGGCAGTGCCAGAACCATTTGCAGCGGTATTCCAGCCAGAGAATGAGTATCCGGTGCGAACAGGACGTGTGGAAGAAATGGTAACGGTGGATCCGAAGTTGACGGACGATGAGGTGGGCGCACCGCTACCGCCATTGGCGTCATATGAAACGGTGTACGAGTTGATGGTCCACTGCGCATACAACGTGACGTTGGATGTCACCGTGTAGGAGGCACTGCTGGCCGCCGAGGTGCCAGAACCATTTGCGGCGGTGTTCCAGCCACCAAATGTGTAGCCAGAACGTGTCGGCACCGTGGCCGACACAGTGATCGAAGTGTTGTAGTTCGAGGTTTGCGACGACGGTGCACCGCTACCACCATTCGCGTCATATGAAACGGTGTACGAGATAATGGTCCACTGTGCATACAACGTGACGTTCGCATCTGGAACCGTCAGCGACGAAGGACTGAACGCTGTGCCGTTCCAGGAGTAAGCAGTTCCCGATCCATTCGCCGCTGTGTTCCAGCTGTCAAAGGTGTAACCCGTGCGTGTCGGGCGCGTCGATGAAATGTTGACAGTTGTTCCGTAATTTGCTGATGCTGTTGATGGAGCACCACTACCGCCATTGGCGTCATAGATCACGCTGCGCGAATTAATTGTCCACTGTGCATATAGCGTGACGGCGGAACTTGGCATCGTAAAAGTTGCACCTGATGCATACTGCGTACCCGAACCATTCGCAGATGTATTCCAAGAAGAGAATGTGTATCCCGTTCGTGTGGGCACCGTGGAAGACACCGTTGCAGTTGTACCAACAGTTTCAGTTGACTGCGACGGAGCTCCGGTGCCTCCATTGGCGTCATACGACAATGAATACGTGACAGTGACAGTTGCGGAGAACGTTGCAGTGTTGGAACCAGACAACGCCGACATCGTGGCATCAATCGTCTGACTCGAGCCAGTTCCAAATGTCCATGTTGTAGATGCGTAACCACCGCCAGATGTTGTGGCGGAAGTTGTACCGATGGAACCACTGTTGGTTCCCGTTGCAAAACTGACAGCGACTCCATCGATGCCATTACCTGCAGCGTCCACAACGCGAACTTTTGGATTCACTGAGGCTGCGCTGTTCGCACTGCCTGTCTGACTGTCACCTTCAACTTTGGTGACAATGCGGTCGACGTAACGCACGATGACAACTCCGTCACCACCGTCACCGCCAGTGACGGGAACGTTGACAGTCGTGTCGTAACCAGCACCGCCGCCACCGCCGCCGAGACCGTCAACACCAGATGCGCCGACAATGCCACCGCCAGCACCGCCACCACCCGAACCGCCTGCGCCAGGATTTGCGCGGCTCAAGCTAGAACCTAAGCCACCGCCACCGCCGCCACCGCCGTACACAACACTTGAACCAGTAATGGAAACAGCGCGACCTGCACCACCTGCGCCCGATTGATCATTGGTGCACGAAGCATTTCCTCCGGGAGCAGATGCGCCGCCGCCGCCTCCCGCTGGTCGTTCTGCTCCACATGCTGTGTTGTTGTCGCCGCCGTTATAACCCTGAATAGGTGGACCGGCAGTTCCCGCTCCACCTGCAGTCTGATTGGTTGCTGATCCCAATGAACCACCACCCGAACCGCCTGGCCCACCGAAGTACGTGGTGTTTGATCCAGCGCCAAAACCACCACCCACGGCAGTCACTGCAGTCACACCTGCACCTGTCACCGAGGAATCCGAACCTGGACTTCCGTCCATACCACCTTCAGTTGTGACAGCACCACCAGCACCACCAGCACCCACCGTGATGGTAAGCGGCTGAGTCGGAAGCACTGTCAACGATGTTCCATTTAGAACACCACCAGCACCGCCACCGCCACCGTTCGATGGGCTAGTTCGACCTTGAAAGACACCGCCGCCGCCGCCGCCAGCGACAACGAGGTAATCGAGAGCGGTTACTCCCGCAGGAACATTCCAGTTGCAATTTCCTACAACGTCAAACTTCACAACGACATAGACACCGACACGTGACTCCACCGGTGAACATGCAGTAGATGCAGCGGTGTATCGAACAACAACAAGGCCGCTTCCACCATCACCGCCATAACCGCCGACAGTTCCTGAACTCACTCCGTTGCCACCCGAACCACCCGTTCCGGTATTTACAGCTCCGGCAGTTCCCGCTGTCGTTGACGACGCTTTGTCGCCGCCACGACCGCCTGCTGCATAGGTCACTGCAGCGCCTGTAATTGCTAAAGAAACACCTGCGCCCGCGGTTCCAACGGTGGTGGTATTCGAAGAGCCACCGGCTCCGCCGGCGCCACCTCCACCGGCACCATTAGAAAAATCAACGCTCGCCTTTCCACCAGCATTACCTTGACCCGATGTCGCTGCACCCGCAGTACTTGACGCCGCACGACCACCCGTTCCGCCACCCGAACCACCTGCACGGCCGTTCGCAAGACGAGCACCGCCAGCGCCGCCGCCTATTGCAGTTAACGAATCAAGAACAGAGTTCTGTCCGTCATTACCTGTCACCTGCCACTCACTACGCGCAACACCTGCACCAGATGGGCCAGCACCGAAACCACCTGCACCTACGGTCACTTTCACAGTCGATGCAGCGAACTGCAACGAGCTGGACGTATACCGATCAATCAATCCGCCAGCACCACCAGCACCTGCTGCGACGTTGTCATACGAAGAGCCGCCGCCGCCACCGCCAGCAATCACAACAGCATTTGCTGTTGAGACACCATCGGGCACTGTCCATCCGCCTGTTGAAGTGAGATAGCTACGAGTAAATGAGACGACGACTTCGCTACCGACAAATGATGTGCTCTTCACGTCGCGATACGTAGGCGATCCGACCGCTGTGATGTTGGTGCCAGACGCAGGTGAAGGCGCAGTGTTATTCACTGTTGTGCTCGTTACTCCGTTGAAGTCGTACTGAGCCACAAGTCCTGTTGTTGATGTTGGCGTGTGCGTATGCATGCCAGTTGCAAGTTCTGTCACCGTCCGGGCAGTCGACCACAAGCGGAATTGGTCGATACGTCCTGTGTAGTAATCGTTGTAGTGCTTGCCCAACCACAACTTGAACTGATTCGTATACGTTGATCGTGTCGTGCCACCAAGTGTGAGTGATTCACGTAACTGACCGTTGACATACAGACGTGCTGTTCCACCATCACGAGTGAGCGCAACGTGTTGCCACTCATTGGCGCGCATTGTGATGTTTGAATTCCACGTGTTATACGAGCCCGTGCCCGAGTGATACACGTACGCTGTCAACTTGCTGTTCAAAATGGACAATGTGTAGTCACCGTCATGAGAAAAAATCGGGCAGATAGTTGAACAGGTGACAGACGTTGGGTTAATCCATGCTTCTGCGGTGTACACAGCACGCGATACAAATGCAGTTCCTTCATTTGCTTCGAAATACTGCGTGGAGCCGTTCACTTGAGCGGCAGCGTCAACAACGCTTCCTGATGCACTCGGTGTGTAGCGAATAATGACAACACCGGATCCGCCGGAACCACCACCAGAGTTACCGCTTGCGTTGTAGGAGCCACCGCCGCCACCGCCGCCCGTTGTCGCCACACCCGTTGTCGGCACCACGCTTGTGTTGTTCGAACCGGATGCGCCGCCACCTAAACCACCAGTGCCTGCGACACCGCCAGCGTCGACGCCACCGCCGCCACCACCAGCGAAGTACACCGCGCCACCCGATACGTGACCGACGCCCATCAGTTGGGCGGCAGCAACAGAGAACAGCGAAGTAGTGAGCCCTACTCCACCATTTCCAGCGCGATTGTTATTGCCGGAGTCGGCGTTTTCACCGACGGCACCAGCACCGCCACCGCCACCACCACACCACTGTGAATGACTGGCTGTACATGAATTGTCATTGGCGCCGTATCCGCCAGCATTGCCTTGACCAGGTGTGCCGTTACCCGGAGATTGCAACGTGGCATTCGTTGCCGCGCCACCACCGGATCCACCCAAAGCATTCTGAGCGCCACCACCAATTGCCTGCGCAATGGTTTGTCCCAGTTGGGTGACAACAGAGTCGCCACCATTCGTCATTCCCGCGCCGGTTGAATTATTGCCACCAACACCACCAGCACCCACGGTGATGTTCAGTGCAGAACCTGCAGTTACTGGAGTATTCGTTGCGGTGAGAAGTCCACCAGCACCACCACCGCCGCCATGGTGATAACCGCCACCGCCGCCACCTGCAACGACGAGATAGTCAATGGAAGAAACACCTGCAGGAACCGTCCATGTGCAATTGCTTTGCACAGCAGTGATGGCCACCACGATGTAACTGTTTTCGGAATACGACGTTGTTCCCGAACACGTTGTTGCAGGCAGTGAGTATCGAATGATGACAACGCCTGATCCGCCAGTGCCGCCTGCTATGTCTCCCGGAGAGTTATTGCCGTTGTAGCCACTGCCGCCACCACCACCGCCAGTGTTTGCACGAGCGTTCAGACCTGTTGCGGTGTCGGAAATGCTGCCTGCACCACCGCCACCAATTCCTCCAGAACCTGCTGTTCCACCAAGGTCGGCGCCGCCACCACCGCCGCCAGCGAAGTACACAGCGCCACCCGACTGATGACCCACTGACAATGCAGTGGCTGTTGTTGTTGAAATCCAGCTCACCGATTTTCCGGCACCACCTGAACCGGCTGCACCGTTCGATGCACCTGCACTACCCGCCGCATTCGCGCCGCCGCCGCCACCACCACACCACTTCGTCGATGAGCCCGCACAGTTGCCATTGCGACCGCCGCCACCGTTTGAACCTTGTCCTGCAGTTCCAGATCCGACAGAGTTCGATGCGCCAAGTGTTGTTGAAGATCCACCAGCACCACCGCCTGATCCACCAGTGCCACCTGCGTACACAGCGTTACCGCCGCCACCGCCACCAGTTGCAGAGACAGTTGTAAAGCCAGTACCCGTAATGCTGCTTGCGGAACCGTTCAGTCCTGCACGTTGTCCCGAAGCACCACCTGCACCACCTGCACCCACAGCAATGACTAACTCTGCAATACCTGACACGCTTCGACTAGTTGCAGAAAGAAAACCACCAGCACCGCCACCGCCACCAGCACGTGAAGCACCGCCACCGCCACCAGCGACAACTGTGTAATCAATCGAAGTCACTCCGGCAGGAACCGCCCAGTCGCACGTAACAGTTGTTGTGAACGCAAGTACAACATGAGCACCTTGCACAGTTCTCTTCGGAGCACAGACCGCATTACCTGCTTGAGAACGCGCAACAGGTTCTGGTGCAACATCTTCCGCCAACACCACCGTTGACATCGACAATGATGCAACAGCAACAACAGCAATCGCGCGAGCAGTCATGCCTGCGAGAGCATGTATGCGACGTTGTGGTGAGGTCATGATCAGTCTGAAGGGTGAGAGGAACGGTGGTCTTCCGGGGTCGCAATAAACCCTTTGTCTAGGTTACAAGCCCTTATATAAGGGGGTCATTTCCGAAGTGTGAGTCGCTTGTGATGGTGGTCATCTCTCTGCTGTACATCGATTGCGTCAAAGCGACTTTCCGGCCACAAATCGACAAATAAAACCCTCAACCTGTCTCAACTAGAGGTTGAGGGTTTGAGAGAAAAGCCATAGAAATCAACAATCGCAACAAGAACTACGGTGTGAGCATGAAACTGTTCGAGGGAAAAGTAATTGTTGTGACAGGCGCGGGTAGTGGCCTTGGACGCGAGTATGCGAACACTTTCGCAGCACTCGGTGCATCTGTTGTTGTCAATGATTTTGGCGCTGCAGTGACAGCAGAGAAGCTTGCAACAAACCCAGCTGATGAAGTTGTCGCTCGTATCACTGCATCGGGTGGCACTGCAGTTGCGAATACTGCAAGTGTCTCTGACTGGTTGGGTGCTGCATCAATTATTGAAACTGCAGTCACACACTTTGGTCGACTTGATGTTGTCATTAACAATGCCGGCAACAATCGACCTTCATCGTTAGTAGAACTTTCAGAACTTGATCTTGATAGTCAAATTGATGTGCATCTCAAAGGCACACTTGCTGTCAGTCATTTCGCTGCACAACATTGGAACAAAGTTGGTGCGGAAACAAACCGCGCAATCGTGAACACCACTTCTGCAGTTGGTCTTCACCCCACCGCAGGTGGTGGTGTGTATGGCGCGGCGAAAGCAGGAATCGCTGCAGCAACTGTTAGTCACGCACAAGAACTTGCGCGACTCGGCGTGAAAGTAAATGCTCTTGCACCATGTGCACGTACACGCATGGTGAAAGAATCACCATCAGTCCTTGCGATGATGCCGGAGTCGAATGAATTTGATCGACACGCACCAGAACACAACGCACCGCTCGTTGCATATCTCGCAAGTTCACTCAATCGATTCACAGGTCGCATCTTCGCTATCGAAGGTCCCGACCTTGCGATCTACACACCATTCAGTGTGGAAGAGCATTGGTCAACTCACGGTGCCTGGACAGTGGAGGGAATCGCTGATGCACTGCAATCAATCAACGAGCGAGTCGACACAGAGGCCTTCTTCCCCGGTGGCGTCGTGCCACATGGTGTTCCCTCCGGTCGCACTTTGAAGATGCTGACCGACGTCGCCAACACATCGCGTTAGTTCTGAGAAAAACAAAATCCCCCTGCAATCGCAGAGGGATTTTCGTTACTGGCGCGCTCGGCAGGACTTGAACCTACAACCTTCTGATCCGTAGTCAGATGCTCTATCCATTAAGCTACGAGCGCAAAATATGTGGACTTGGAATGTTATCGGTTCCGCAGAAATCCACTCACTGCCCCGCCGAATCCCTTTATTCCCAAGGGCCCCAGCCGTTTGACCTCTTATATAACTGCAAGGCCGCCCGCGATGCCACGTAGGGGTCCAGCAGTTCCTGAGCAGAGCCAATTCCCATCGCATTCAGCCACTTCTTATGACTACTCCAGTTCAACTGGAAGAGTCCCACGCAGCACCATGAATAGGCCGCTGGGTTGAGCTTGCTTTCCCTCTTCGCAATAGCAATCGCGCGCTGTTCCAACTCGTCGGGAAAGATCTCCTTAATAATGGCTGCCGACTGGCTCGCTGTGTAGCGCTGAGCGGGAGGGTTCAATTTCAAGCCGCCGGAAGGAACTGGTGTTCCTGATTGGGTCACCGCAGCTCGAGGCAAACAGATGACATCCCCAATGAGAATCAGCGTTTTTGTGCTGGCTTTATTGACTTTTAGGAGCAACGACATGGACACATCCACCTTGTCGGCGATTTTGCTCCACGAATCATTGCGTTTCACGGTGTACGACTTGACGCAACCGGTCGCCACTTTGGCCCCTACCGGGGACGGCGCGCTGAAAGTCAGGGCACCAGCGGTCAAAACGACCACTAGAAGTCTGCGTGGCAAACTCATGGCGGAGAGGGTGGGATTTGAACCCACGGTCCGCTTTAAGACGGACAACGCCTTAGCAGGGCGCCCCATTCGGCCACTCTGGCACCTCTCCTGGGAGAAATTGAGTGTACCCCCGACCAGGGAGTCCGAAACTTCGGGGGTCGGATAAGCGCACTGCGCAAAGCCTGCCCCTCTCAAAACCCCTTATGTAACGGCTCTGTTAAACCACTATCCCCCATGATTTGCGCCCTAATTCAGCCGACTAGGGTTTTCCCTATTCGGTGCCGACGGCGGTGCCGAACGATCATGGGAGATCAACACATGAAGAAGTTCTGGAAGCTTGCCGCAACGGCAGCCGCAGCTTCACTCATCGTCGCAGCATGCGGCGGAAGTGATTCAGCATCAGACACAACCTCGGCACCTGTCGAGAAGACTGATGTCAAAGTTGCAGTTGTTTACATCGGTACAACAAAGGACAAGGGCTGGTCATACCAGCATGAGCAGGGCATCCTTCAGCTCGAGCAAGAGCTCGGCATTGAAGTGAAGCGCATTGAGAACGTTGCAGAAGGCGCACCTTCTGAACAAGTTTTTGAACAGCTTGCTGCTGATGGTTATCAGTTGATCTTCGCAACCTCTTTCGGTTACGGCGCTCCAATGGCACGCGTTGCTGTGAAGCATCCTGAAGTGTGTATGCAGTGGGCAACTGGTGCGAAGTTCCTCCTTACCAAGGCTGGCGGCGGTGAATTCGCAGACTTCCCAGACCTTCCAACAAACCTCGGCACGTACTTCGGTGCAGCTGAAGAAGCTCGTTACCTCTCCGGTATCGCAGCTGGTAAGGCAACAAAGAACGGCAAGATCGGTTACGTCGCTGCGTTCCCAATTCCTGAAGTTCTTCGTGGCATCAACGCATTCACACTTGGTGTGCGTTCGGTCAATGCAGAAGCAACCGTTCAGGTCACTTGGACAAAGACATGGTTCGACCCAACCATCGAGAAGCAGGCTGCAGAGTCTCTCCTTGACGCAGGCGTCGACGTTCTTGCACAGCACCAGGACACCACAGAAGCCGGTGTTGCTGCACAGGCAAAGGGTGCAAAGTGGGTTGGTTACAACTCAGACGTGAAGGAAGCAGCACCAGATGCATGGCTTACCGCACCAACTTGGAACTGGGGTCCTTTCTATATTGCAACAGCCAAGGCAGTTGCTGGCGGAACATGCCCATCTGAAGAGTTCTATGGCGACATGAAGGGCGGAATGGTCACACTTGGTTCATTCGGTTCCTCAGTTGACGCAGAGACACAGGCACTCATCGAAGAGAAGAAGGCAGCCATCATTGATGGTTCATTCGCTCCATTCACTGGCGCAATCAACAAGCAGGATGGTTCTGCATGGTTGAAGGCTGGCGAGAAGGCAGAGCTTGGATTCCTTTTGGGAGACATGACATTCTTCGTTGAAGGCGTCGTCGGTTCCGCTAAGGGCTGATTTCACCAATGACTAATACCTCTCACGAGGTCGTGAAGGGGCCGCATCACTCAGGTGATGCGGCCCCTATCGCACTCTCAGCACACTCAATTACAAAGCGCTTCCCTGGTGTACTCGCAAACGACTCTGTCGATTTCGATGTTCGCGCTGGTGAAGTGCACACTCTCCTCGGAGAGAACGGTGCAGGTAAGAGCACCTTGGCCGCCATGTTGTGCGGTCTCTACCAACCAGACAGCGGTTACCTGCTGCGTAATGGACAGCAAATTGCTTTGTCTTCACCACGCGCAGGTTTGCAACACGGCATCGCCATGGTGCACCAACACTTCCGCTTAGTTGATCGCTTCACTGTCGCCGAGAACGTTGTGCTCGGCAGCCGCGATCTTCCTTTCACTCTCCACCGTAAGTCCATTGACGAAAAAGTTGCTGCGGTTGCGGAGTCATATGGTCTTCCTATTGATCCATCCGCCATCGTTGGCGAACTTTCAGTTGGTCAACGTCAGCGTGTTGAGATTGTTAAGGCTCTGTACCAAGGTGCAGAAATTCTTCTTCTCGATGAACCCACTGCAGTTCTTGTTCCCGCAGAAGTTGAGAAGTTGTTCGAAAACGTTCACGCAATGACTGCAGCCGGAAAGTCAATTGTCTTCATCAGTCACAAGCTGGGTGAAGTTGTCGAGATTTCCGATCGCGTCACTGTGTTGCGCGGTGGGCGCGTCACAGGTCATGTCTCTGGCCGCGGTTCTACCGACACCAAAGAACTTGCTCGTCTCATGGTGGGTCGTGACATCAACTTGTCCACGCAACGCGCATCACACGCCACAGGTCATGAAGTTCTGCAGATTCGCGAGCTGTCACTTACCTCAGACGGCGTGGACATTTTGTCGAACATCTCGTTCAACGTGCATGAAGGTGAAATGGTCGGCATTGCTGGTGTTGCCGGTAACGGTCAACGTGAACTAGCCGACACCATTGCTGGCCTTATTTCGCCCACTACCGGCACAATTTCCATCGGTGGAGCAATGACGACCGACCGCGGTCCGATTGCGGCTCGTGAGCTTGGTCTTGCTTACGTTCCTGAAGATCGTTTAGGCATGGGACTCGTTCCCTCCATGTCAATTCTCGACAACTTGTTACTGACACGTGATCGTCACATCGTTGTCGATCGTGCATCAGTGCGACCTGAAGCAACACGTTTGATTGAACAATTTGAGATCAAGGCAAACGACGCTGACCATGTTGCGCGCAAGTTGTCTGGCGGTAATGCACAGAAGGTTCTTCTTGCGCGTGAACTCTCTGGTGGTCGTGCAGCAACCAAGTTGTTGGTTGTCTGTTCCCCTACTCGCGGTCTCGACGTTGGTGCCATTGAAACTGTGCGCCGACTTCTTGACGATGCGCGTAGTGCAGGCCAAGCAATTTTGTTGATCTCGGAAGACCTCGACGAAATCATGTCGTTGGCTGACCGCATCCTCGTGCTCTATCGCGGAGCAATTGTCCATGAAACAAGTGGTGAAGCTGCGCAGCTTTCCACTGTCGGTGCAGCAATGGCCGGCCTCAAAACGGAAGGCGCCGCCTAATGCGAGCTCCATTCAGAATTATTTTTGAACAACGCAGTGAGACACCGAAGTATCTCTCTGCATTCGTTCCTTTGGTGTCTGTTCTTGCAGCACTTCTCGCTGGCGCCATCTTCTTGATGGCTACGGGTTATTCCGTGGGTGAGACATACAGCAACATGTTGCAAGATGGATTGCTGTCGTCTCGCGGATTCACCGACACACTCGGCCTGTCGACAGTGCTGATTTGTACTGGGCTGTGCGCAGCATTTGCCTTCCAGATGAATCTGTACAACATCGGTGGTGAAGGACAGCTCTACATCGGAATGCTTGGTGGCGCATGGGCCGGCCTAGCGCTTGGACCACATCTTCCTTCCGTCATCATGGTGCCCACCGTGTTGTTGGTCGGTGCTGCAGGTGGCGCAGCGTGGATATTCATTCCTGCATTCGTGCGTTCTCGGTACGGCACCAGTGAGATTGTTTCCACATTGCTACTGACGTACATCGCAGCCAGCGTGTTGAACCACTTCGTGTACACCCCGAACAGTTTCTTTCGCGCTCCCGACGTGACCTTCCCGATGGGACGGACCGTTGCTGATTCTGCAAAGTTGACTGCAATCGGCGACACACGCATGTATCCAACATTCTTCGTGATCGTTGCTCTCGCACTCTTTCTCTATTGGGTGGTCAAGCGCACGGAGTTTGGTTATCGCATTCAAGTGATTTCTGATTCTCCTCGCGCTGCTCACTACGCAGGAGTCAACGCACGTCGAACCACAATGCAAGTGATGCTCATCTCCGGCGCGCTCTCCGGACTTGGCGGCGCAACATTGATTGTCGGTGAGTTCGGCAAACTCGACCAAGGAGTTTTGTTGCTGGGATATGGATATGCGGGCATCGTGATTGCAGCACTCGCTCGCAATAACTTTGCGGCCATCATCGTCAGCGGCGTTCTGTTCTCCGGACTTCGAGTCGGCGGCGACAAGTTGCAAATCACCACAGATACTCCGATTCACATTGGTGTCATGCTGCAAGGAGCCATCTTGTTGTTCGCCCTTGGTGGCGAAGCTTTCCGGCGCTACAGAATCAGAGCCGTACGTATGCAGGCGGTGGCGCAATGAACAGCAATATTTGGATTCTCACCAGTGCAAATGCGTTCACTCTTGCCACCACATTGATCTTGGCCGCTCTTGGTGCATTGTTTACTGAGCGTTCTGGTGTTCTCAACCTTGGTGTTGAGGGTGTTTTGCTTACCTCTGCAATTTCTTCATTCCTCGCTGCTGATTCATCAGGCAGTGTGTGGGTCGGTCTTGCTGTTGGTGCTTTAGTCGGTGCAGCGCTTGCAAGCGTTCACGCCACACTCGCCGTTATCTTGCGTGCGAATCAGATTGTGTCGGGCTTGGCCTTGGTTATTTTTGGTAGTGGACTAGCAAACTTCCTTGGCAAACCTGCCGAAGGAAAGACCGTGGCCACAATCATCGAGCCGTTGTCGTTCGGTCCATTGACGGACATTCCGGTTCTCGGACCAATTTTGTTTCGACAGGACATCATCACCTACGGAACCTTCGCACTAGCGATTGGTTCTGCGTGGTACTTGTTCCGCACACGTCCCGGTTTGGAACTGCGCGCAACTGGTGATGACCCAGCAACTGTTGATGCACAAGGTTTGTCAGTTGCGCGTATTCGCATTCGCTACACAATGTTTGGTGGCGCACTGATGGGTCTTGGCGGTTCGTGGCACATGTTGGCGCAAAGTGCTGCCTGGCACCAAGAAGCCACAACAAGTGGCATTGGCTGGATTGCACTTGCCCTCGTCGTATTCGCCGGTTGGCACCCAGTGCGCCTCATCTTCGGTGCGGTCTTGTTCGGATTCTGTTTGCGCCTACCTTTCACATTGCAGGCCGAACAGATCACGTTCATTCCTTCAGCCTTCATGCAGATGTTGCCGTACGCGGTCACTCTCATTGCGCTGATTGCATTGAGTCGCCCAGGTAGCAAGAACTTGCGCGGCGCGCCGAAGTCGTTGGGCAATCCTTTCGTTCGCGACGAACGATAAGACGAGACCTGCATGCTCCGTGGAGCGCGTAGGCGACAGATGCAAGAAACAAAAAAGGGTTGGCCTAGGCCAACCCTTTTTTTATCTGGCGGAACGGAAGGGATTTGAACCCCCGGGGCTTTTACACCCTCTCGCTTTCAAGGCGAGTGCATTTGTCCGCTCTGCCACCGTTCCGTCTAACACGATACCTGCGAAAATCGCTGGCCCAAAAAGGCCCACCAATTACTTGCGGATGTGTGTGCGTAGCTCGGTGACCCAGTCATCGGCTTGCTGCCAGCGGGCATCTGCATGTTCACGCACATTCGGAGCATGTTCTCCGGCTGCAGGATATGAACCGAGGAACTTCACTCCGCCCTGCTTTGTATGCAGGTCTCGAAGAACGTCGGCCATCAATTCATCAGCGACATGACCGTCGGCATAAATGATGAAGCAGTAGTCACCAAGTCCACCTGCTTTTGTCGGGCGCGATGACAGCAACGACAAGTTGATGCGACGTGCTGCAAACTCTTGCAAGATAGAAATCAAACTGCCTGGTTCGTCAGCGCGCTGAAAGACGACGATGCCTGTCTTGTCGTGTCCTGTTGATGCAGGAATTCCTTCACGAGCAATGAGAACGAAACGGGTTTGATTGCCTGCATGATCTGCGATGTCTTTCGCAACTACTTCCAAGCCATACAACGCGGCTGCATTTGCTGGAGCAAGTGCTGCAATACCCTTCTCGCCTGCTGTGGAACGTTCGCCCACAAGACGCGCAGCATCAGCCGTGGAGTTTGCTGCATGTACTTCTGCACTCGGAAGGTTCTCACGCAACCATGCACTGCATTGCGCAGTGGCAACAGGAATGGAGAGAACTAAAGACACGTCGCTGAGCTTTGTGCCTGGCGCAGCAAGCAAACAGTGCTCAATGTCAAGAACTACTTCGCGCTGAATCAACAATTCGTAATCGAAGATGAGCGCATCTTGGGTGAAGTTGACGGTTCCTTCGATGGAGTTTTCAATTGGTACGAAACCGGCATCAACATCACCACGAGCAACAGCATCGAGAACATCAGGGACCGAGCGGAATGGAACCAGTTCACCTGCAGCAAGATCAGGCTGAGTCAGGAGAGCCTGTTCAGTGAAGGTGCCGAATGGTCCGAAGAACCCGATGCGCGCTGGTGTTTGTGCCACGGCAGGAAAGGCTACGCCGTACGGCGCCCCCAGCCCTTCCTTATTTCACGTGGGAGGTCAGGAAAGACCCTTTTCGATGAACTCTTGAATCTGGTTCACTTCCATCTCACCGGAGTTACGTGCAACGACTTTTCCTTGACCATTCACAAGGACCATGAATGGGAAGCCATCAACGCCATAGGCGAACGCTGCGTCTGCTTCTTCGCTGTCAGCCATTACTTCAAACTGCCACTTCATGTCACTAATCCAGTTGGATGGTGGCCAATTCGCCTGGTCCTTACGGGATGATGTGGTGATTCCGACGACTCGCAAATCTGCAGGAACGAGTCCCTTGTCGCGCCATTCATTCAAACGAGGCACTTCTGCATTGCAGTGTGGACACCAGTGCGCGAGGAACACCAACAAGATTGGCTTCCCATCAGAACCTGGGTTGATGTTCACAGGTGCACCTGCGAAGTTGTAACCGCTCAATGCAGGAGCCTGCTTGCCCAGTGCTGGGTCGACTTCTGCGGAACTAAGTGCTTCCAACGCATCGCCGGAGCTTGTGATCTTCTGGAACTCTGCTGGAACGACTCCGCCAATCACAGTTGATGCAGATGGTTCTGCATCGGACTTCGACAACGAGGTCACACCAAAACCAACAACACCTGCTGCAACAACGACTGCTGCGATGTAAGCGAACAATTTCATTGAGCCGGAACTTTCATTCTTTGCTTTGCGTTGTGCTTGTGCCATCTCAGGCCTCCTGTGTTTGTTCTGGTTCGCGAATTAGTGCGAGAGAGATTGAAATAACAGCAATAAATGCACTTCCTGCCATAAAGCACAAAGTGACAAAACCAAGCTCGCGGAACCACACGCTAGTGCAGGGTACGTCGAGGCTGCAGACGTTGGACTCAAGCGTGGGGAACCACTCCAACAAATAGTGATACGTCGAAACGATGAGTCCGAGCGCTGCAAGAACAATGGAATAACGCGCAATTTGTTTGTCGCGCCGAATGGCTGCAACGAACGTGATGATTGCGATCGAGTACATGGCAATGCGTTGGTACCAGCACAATTTGCATGGTGCGTATCCCACACTCTCGCTGAAGTACAGACTGCCCACCATGGCGCCAGTGGTGATGGCACACATCAGCCAGATTCCGCTCTCGCGAACATTCTTCAACCAACCCGAAAAGAGCTCGGTTTTGCCTTCTGTGATCACCGCAAGAAGGGTTCCAAGTCCACCCAACAAAGTGGCCAGCGCCAGAATCGCACTAAAAATTTGGACGCCATCAGAATTCATCGCCCCCATTCTTGCCCCTGATTTAGGCAGAACAGTGGCAGGATTGAAGAGTGATTTCAGAGACCATCGGCATTGAAGCCCTCCGTGCCATGCGTTCCGACCGTCGGAAGCACCGCGTCGAAGATATGGACTGGTTTGAGGCCCTCTACCGGGTCTATTTGGCCGCCTTTCTCGGGGGTGGAGCCATCTTTTTCCTCTCGGGGCTCGTGGGCGATGCCGCCTTCACCGGCGCCGAAATGGTCAACATCCACACCCACACCCCTCATGCCCTTGGTCTGGTGGCCTCGTTGGCGGTCTTTATCGGGCTGCGGAGCGGAGCCAATGGCGGACCGCTGGCGGTGGAAGATGCCGAGGTGCGCCACGTACTGATGGCCCCGGTCTCCCATGCCCAGGTTCTGCGCCACCCCGCTATTCAGCGACTGCGCACCTTTGCCTTCGCAGGAGCCATTGCCGGTGGCACCGCAAACCAATTGCTCGGTCGTCGAGTTCCTGATGCTCCCGCACTTGGCCTTTTCGCTCTTTACGGTGCCATCGCTGGTGCTCTGATCGGCGTCCTCTTCGTCATTAGTGCTTTGCTCGCACATGGCTTGGGTCTTGCTCGTTGGATGACGACAGCAATTGCAACATTGCTTGTTGGCTGGCAAGTATCTGTCACGTTTGGAGAAACAAATGTCGGAGGCCCATTCGACATTGTCGGCAGTCTCTCGCTTGGCTGGTCACGCGTGAACTTCATCGACTTCGTTGGCGTACTCATTGTCATGGCCATCACTGTTCTTTCCATCACGTTGGTCGGACGTTTCTCACTGGAGGCACTCGCTCGTCGTAGTGCACTTGTGTCGCAATTGAAATTTGCGGTGACATTGCAAGATGTTCGTACTGTCGTTCTGTTGCGACGCCAACTCAGTCAAGAGCACATGCGCGTGAAGCCGTGGGTGAAAGTACCTCGACTTCTTCACCGCGATGTTGTTGTTGGTCGAGGCATTCGCAGCATGATGCACTTCCCGCTTCGTCGCGTTGTTCGCATGAAGTTGTTGAACATCACTGCTGTTGTTGCATTAGTCATTGCATGGCGTGGCACAACACCGGTCGTCATTGTTGCTGGGCTTGCATTGTTCGTGCTCGGCCTTGACGTTGTGGAGCCACTGTCACAAGAAGTAGATCAACCCGACCGCACCGATTCACTTCCGGTGGAGCGCGGATACCTCATGACGAAGCATCTCATTGTTCCCGCGTTGACATCGCTTCTCTTTTTGCCTGCTGGAGTTGTCGTTGCATTCCTGTTGGAGCCGCAAGCATCCACCATCGGATACGCATTTTTATT